>FLOH01000135.1_pt1 | contig 141665 bp, 144 predicted proteins | sample 756751 | NCBI WGS metagenome assembly FLOH01 (sample SAMEA4026879, study PRJEB14308) | marine metagenome | biome: coastal water; material: water | depth 74 m | reverse complement strand
TGGCGCGGTGGACCGGGCTCGAACCGGCGACCCCCTGCGTGACAGGCAAGTATTCTAACCAACTGAACTACCACCGCGCATATATTTGAAAAAGTAAAATTTGTCACAAAAAATTGTATTTTTAATTTTAGATGTGCTAAGGTTTTGGTGAAGCGTACTATGAGTACGTGAATCAAAAGCTTCGTGCATATAAAACAAAAATGGTGGGCACTACTGGACTCGAACCAGTGACATCTACCTTGTAAGGGTAGCGCTCTACCAACTGAGCTAAGCGCCCAAAATTTCTCTTTTTAGTTTATACTTCGTCAATCCGTCGTTCACATACTACAGTATGCTTCACTCAGTCTTTCCTTGTCTAAACAAAAAATAGATAATTTTCAGTCTAAATGGTGTCCTGTGATGGATTCGAACCATCGGCCACATCATTAAAAGTGACGTGCTCTACCAGCTGAGCTAACAAGACATATTCTCCAAATCTTTAAGAGGTCGAAATTATAGACAAATAGATTCCATTTGTCAAGAATTTTCTATCTATTTTAGAAAAACATTTCCTTGTCAATTAAAACAAGCATCTTCACAGCAAAAAGGACACTTTGAGCTTGAATATAATTTCTATCACCTTTTAGATTTAAATGTATTTCTTTATGCATTGTTTTTGTTCGTACACCGATAAATACGCTCCCTACAGGCTTTTCAAGAGTCCCGCCAGTGTCACCGGCTATACCGCTTATAGATATTGCATAGTCGGCGTTACTAACATTTAAAGCGCCCTCACTCATTTGCAATACTACTTCGCTGCTTACAGCACCGAACTCTTTGAGTATACTTTGCTCAACAGCGAGCCAATTCTCTTTTAATTCATTAGAATATGTCACAAGTGAGCCCTCAAGTATTTTTGAAGCCCCATTTTCTTTGGTAAAGTAATAGCTAAGCAAACCTCCGCTGCAACTCTCTGCAAAAGTTATCTTTTTGTTATTTGCCGACAATGTTTCTATGATGTAATGAACAATATTTGAAGCAGGAATTAACTTCGATGGTAAGAGATGTTTTGCCGAATGAATAAACTTTGATATATTTCCATACTTTTTACTTACAATATCTACTCTCAGCCACCCATCAATTAAATTTACAATATCAATATTTACATCGAATGTCTGGGCTATTGGACTCAATATTGCAACAGCACTATCCTTGTCTTCTTCAAATATATGTATTGTTGCGGTTGAATCTTGACTTTGCAAAAGAATCTCAGGAAATTTCTGCATCTCATCTACATGTAGAACGTTTACCATAGAATCTTTATATTCCAACAGATAACTTCCATTATCAAATACTGAACTATTGGAGGGAATCAGCATGTTTTCTTTTAATATTTGATTGTCACTGGTAACAGTACATATAAGTTTGCCAATAGTAGAAAAATTTTGTTTTGTTGTTACTATAATAAGCTTGCTTGATGCGTTTAATTCATGCTCCAGATATAAAAACAAAGAATTATCACTCTCTTTAAAATATGTAATTGAATTTATATAATCTGTTTTTTGCTCAATTTTTCGGATAATATATTCTTTCAAAGGAGTGTTATATATAAATTTATTACCAATAAATATAAGATGGAGTTTCATGTTGTTGATTGCCCTTGCAACAATTTAATTTAACTAATCGTAGCACCATTCATTCCACTTTAATAAAGAAGCTTTTAAACACACAGTAGATATAATGCAAAACTTTTAAGAAAATTTCCGAGGTACAGATGGATTACAAAGATACACTACTTTTACCAACTACAGATTTTTCCATGCGAGGCAATCTGGTTCAAAATGAACCAATAAGATACTCAAAATGGGATAAAAATAAAATATACAACAAAATGAAAGCCAACCGTAAAGGTGCGCCTAGCTTCACTCTTCATGATGGACCTCCTTATGCCAATGGAAATATCCACATTGGTCATGCACTGAATAAAATACTCAAAGATATCATTATTAAACATAACTATTTTGATGGAAAATCTATCCGTTTTACTCCGGGTTGGGATTGTCATGGTCTTCCGATTGAACAGCAGGTTGAGAAAAAGCTTGGTGGAAAACAAAAAAAAGAGCTTCTTGAAACTGCCGAAGTTAGAAAACTTTGCCGTGAACATGCAGCGAAATTTGTGGATATTCAAAAAGGCGAATTCAAGCAACTCGGTATTTTAGCTGACTGGGAAAATCCTTATGTGACTATGGATTTTAAATTTGAAGCAAACATTTACAGAACTCTTTGTTCAGTTGCAAAAAAAGGGCTTTTGATTGAGCGAAGCAAACCTGTTTTTTGGTCTTGGGCTGAGAGAACTGCCCTTGCTGAAGCAGAAGTTGAGTACGAAGACAAAGAAGACTACTCAATGTTCGTTGCATTTGAACTGAGTGATGAGGCAAAAACAAAATTAAGTATTGACTCTAAAGCAGCTGTTGTTATCTGGACAACTACTCCTTGGACAATTCCTGCAAATACCGGTATTTCACTCAATCCTGAAGAAGAATATGTATTAACAAGTGATGGTTTTGTCGTAGCTCATAAACTTCTAAACTCTCTTGTTGAGAGCAAAGTGCTAAGCGGAACAATTGCGAAGACTTTTAAAGCAACCGAGCTTGAAAATCTTTTAGCAATCAATCCTTTAAACTCAAGAACTTCCCGCATAGTTTTAGGCGAACATGTTCTCGTTGAAAACGGTACCGGATGTGTTCACACTGCTCCTGGACATGGTGAGGATGACTACAGAGTTGGACTCATCTATGACTTAGAAGTTCTCATGCCTGTTGATGAAACCGGATGTTTTGATGAGACCATTGTAAGAGAAAAACTTATTCCAAATGCTGAGAAGTTTGTCGGCAAGCACATCTTTAAATCAAATGAGGCAATCCTTGAACTCATGGGTGAGAGCGTCCTACAAGTTTCAAAATTTATGCACTCATACCCACACTGCTGGAGAAGTCACACTCCTCTTATCTACAGAGCGACAAAACAGTGGTTTATCTCAGTAGATGAAACACCCCAAGGTGAAGATAAAACTCTTAGAAATATCGCTTTGAGCGAAATAGAAAAAACTCTTTTTGTTCCTGAGACTGGAAGAAAAAGACTGACTTCTATGGTGGGAAACCGTCCTGACTGGTGTATTTCCCGCCAAAGAGACTGGGGTGTTCCTATCGCATTTTTCAGAATAAAAGCTACCGGTGAAGTTTTACTTGATGAAAAAGTTTTAAACTTTACAGCGATGATTTTTGAGATGCAGGGAAGCGATGCATGGTATTCTATGGATATTGCACAGCTTCTTTACCCAGGTTCAGGATATAAAGCTGAAGAACTTGAAAAAGTAACTGACATTTTAGATGTTTGGTTTGACAGCGGCTCAACTTGGAACGCTGTTTTAAAATCCCGCAACTATGATGCCGGGGAATATCAGGCTGACCTTTATGTTGAGGGTTCAGACCAACATCGCGGCTGGTTCCAGTCATCTCTGTTTTTAAGTGCTGCAGTTGAGCACAAAGCGCCTTATAAAGGTGTTCTGACACATGGATTTACTGTAGATGAAAAAGGCGAAAAGATGTCTAAATCTAAGGGCAATGTTATCGCACCGGATAAGGTTTTAAAAGAGTATGGAAGCGAAATACTCCGTCTTTGGGTTGCTTCAAGCGACTATCAGGGGGATTTGAAAATCTCTGATGGAATTTTAAAACAGACTGCTGAAAACTATAGAAAACTAAGAAATACTTTTAGAATCATGCTTGCAAATATCAACGATTTAGAGAGTTTAACTCCTTATGAAGAGATGGGTGAACTTGACAAATGGATACTCAATGTTGCAAAGAAAGTATTTGCACAAGTGCATAAAGAATTTGGTGAGTATAACTTTGTTCATGGGATGAGTTTAATCAATAACTTTGTTGTAAATGAACTAAGCGGCATGTACATTGACATGACAAAAGATTCTCTTTACTGTAATGCTAAAACTGACCCAAGAAGAATGGCAAGTCAAAGTGCAATGGCAATCATAACAAAATCTTTGCTTCTTTTAATGGCTCCTATTTTAACTTATACAGCAGACGAGATTATCGAAAATGCACCTGCAATCATCAAAGGCAGTGCAGAAAATATTTTTGACTTAGTTTACGAAGAGATTCAAGCCGGCGAATCAAGTTTTGATGCAGAGTACATGGATAAAGCGAGAGAAGGTTTCGGTGCAGTTGTAGACAGACTTAAAAAAGAAAAAATCATTAAAAGCACGTTGGAACTGGTTATACATACAGAATCAGCGGCAACACTTGCTATGAACTCTACGGATGCCGAAGATTGGTTTGTAGTCTCCGGTGTTTTTGAAGATAAACCGGAAGAGGAAGTTCTTGGAACATTTAAAGTCAATGAAGAAACTTTTGTTATCTCAAAAGCAACTGCCTATAAATGTCCTAGATGTTGGAAATACCAAGCTACTAGTGAAGATTGTACATGTAAAAGATGTGCGGAAGTTGTAGATGCCTAATTTTAGTGAACCGGTTTCATTTACATTTGTCATAGTAAGCATTGCTATGATATTTGTAATGGTCGGAGTCGGAATAATTGCAGTAAAAAAATTTAAAGAGGAAGCTTAATGATTACATTAAAAGAAGCTCTAAAATTATCTAAAGAAGAGTTAGCAGACTTTAAAAATGAACTTAGAGCAAAGATTGAAGCTCGTCCTGAATTAAATGCTTATATTGATATAAACAATATAGGTGATGGTGTTCCTATCGCTGTTAAAGACAATATCCAAGTAAAAGATTGGTCGGTAACATCAGGCTCTAACATTCTTCAAGGCTACATCGCTCCATACAATGCAACTGTTATTGAAAAAATGATTGACGCAGGTTTAAGTCCGTTTGGAAGAACAAATATGGATGAGTTTGCCATGGGTTCAACTACAGAGTCTAGCTTTTATGGAAAAACTCTCAATCCTCACAACAGCGACTGTGTTCCCGGTGGTAGTTCTGGAGGAAGTGCTGCTGCTGTTGCTGCCGGGCTTGCTATTGCTGCACTAGGAAGTGATACAGGTGGCTCTATCCGTCAACCTGCCGCTTTTTGTGGGATAGTCGGGATGAAGCCAACTTACGGAAGAGTGAGCCGTTATGGTTTGGGTGCTTATGCTTCTAGCCTTGACCAAATTGGACCTATGACTCATAATGTCGAAGATGCTGCAATTTTGTATGACATCATCAGCGGTTCAGACGATAAAGACTCTACTAATGCAAAGATGGATGATAAGGTTTATGAAAATCTAAATCCTAACAGAAAACTAAAAATCGCAGTTCTGCCAAAATATATAGAAAATGCAAGCCAAGATGTAAAAGATGCTTATGCTAAAGCAATAGAAGCTTTGAAAGATGCAGGGCATGAGATAGTCGAACGTGAGATGATGGATGCGAAATTTGACATCTCTGCTTACTACATAACTGCAACTGCAGAAGCTACAACAAACCTGGCTAGATATGACGGTATCCGTTATGGAAACCGTGTAACCGGAACGAATCTGGAAGATACTTTCATCAAAACTCGAAGTAGTGGCTTTGGTGATGAAGTTAAACGCCGTATTTTACTTGGTAACTTTGTACTTTCAAGTGGATATTATGAAGCTTATTATGTAAAAGCACAAAAAACAAGACATATTATTAAAGATGCTTATGCAAAAATATTTGAAGAGGTAGATTTGATTTTATCTCCTGTAGCACCGACTGTTGCCAACAAATTTGGAGAACTGGAAAATCCAATGGACATGTACCTAAGCGATATTTACACAATCAGTGTAAACTTAGCCGGTCTCCCTGCCCTTTCACTTCCTATTTCAAAAAATAGTGACAACATGCCAGTTGGTTTACAATTAATAGCAAAAGCCTACAATGAGCAAACACTATTTGATGGCGCTCTCAGCTTAGAAAAACAAATCAACTATGCTACCTAGAGGCATAGTCCACATGTAACATACAATACATGCACCTGAAAATATAAAAGGTGTATGGCTTCCGCCCTTTTCATAATTGTACTTATTTTTAAAATTGGAGAACAAGCTTGTTTTTTGGGGAATATATGTGGGTGCTGTATGGGCACACTAAGTAAACAAATCAGTTGGAAAGTCCGTGTATAAGGGGTTTAAGGAAGTATGGCTCCGGATACTGGATTCGAACCAGTGACCAAGTGATTAACAGTCACCTACTCTACCGCTGAGCTAATCCGGAATGTTTATTGAGCCGAAATTATACTTTATGAGTTATCAAAAGTCAAGCGTTTTTACCGCTTTTTGAGTTTTCTTTTTAGATTGGCATGTGGGACTAAAAAGTCTAAGTTTCCCACTGATTTCGTTACGATTATCTGTTCTTTTATGAGTTGTTTGAGCCTGTTTTTACTGTCATCATCAAACAGTAAATCTATATCATCATGAGTGAGTGGTCTTTTATCTAAAGTGTTTATAATCTCGTCGTTTGTATAGCTGGAATTATTTGGTTCAGCATGGATTCTTGAAGCTATATGAATCGGTAAATTGCTCTCAAACATTAAAGATATGTCATGCAACTCTTTATAGCTGATTCCTGCAACTGGATATGCCGGCGGTCTATCTATCGTCCCTAAATCTATTCTAGTACAATCAATATTTTTTAAAACATCGTTTAATTTAGCAACTTCTTCTTTCGTATCATTTAAGCCATGAACAAAAAGTATTTCTATAAAGAGCTTGCCTTGATAGACTTTACTGAACGCTATAACCTTTTGTACAATATTTTCGATTTGAATGCTTACATGTGGTCTATCAATCTTTTTAAATACATCACTGCTTACAGCATCAAGTGATAATTTCACTTGGTCTAATTTTAGGAGTGTATGGAATACATTTTTATTTACCAGTGTTGCACTATTGGTCAGTATTAATGTTTGAGTTGAACCTTTGATTTTGTCTATTTCATCCATGAGTTCTTCTAAAAAAGGGTAAAGTGTCGGTTCACCATTTGCCGTCAATGTTATGACATCTATTTTATCGTTAAGATGAAGCTTTAACTCGTCTATTATCTTTTCAACTTCAACGGTGTTATTTTGAGAATCAACTGTAGCCATTGGAGCAAGCTCGCAATAAAGACAATCAAAATTACACTGCTTTGAGCCTGGAGATAAGTCTACTCCCAGTGATGAGCCAAATCGGCGAGAGTTGATTGGTCCAAATATTATATTCATTTTATTTTCACTTTTGAAGAAGGTTGCACATGCGAAGAGAAAAGTGCATGTGAAGGGTATATGTTAAGATTTTTTACTAACTCTTTGACACTCACTGACAAAGTGTTTTGCATTTTCAACAGGTACATCCGGTAGGATTCCATGACCTAAGTTAAAAATATGTCTTGAAGTTCCCATAGTCTTTTGTATATCTTCTACTGAAGCTGTAGTTGCCTCTTTTGAATACAATCTACATGGTTCCATATTTCCTTGAAGAACATATTTGTCACCCAATTTTTCTTTTGCAAGTGCCATTGGAGTTGACCAATCCACGCCAAATACATCGAAGTTTCCATATACATTATCTAAAAATGCAGGTATCCCTTTTGGAAACATTATGATTGGAACTTCAGGATGTTTTTCTTTTAAATAATCAGCAATTTCTACCATGTATTTCCAAGAAAATTCATCATATTTACTTGGCTCAATTGCTGCTGCCCAAGAGTCAAATATTTGAACTACATCTATTCCGGCTTCTATCTGCTTTTCCATGTACAGCTTTACAACTTCAGTAACTTTTGCAAGTATTTTGTGTAAAAGTTCAGGGTTGGAGTACATCATTTTTTTACAAATATTGTAAGTTTTTGTACCTTGTCCTTCTATCATGTAAGTTGCCAATGTCCACGGAGCGCCCGTAAAACCGATGAGCGCTTTGTCATCTGCTAACTGCTCTTTTATAAGCTTGATGGTGTCGTAAACATAAGTTAGTTTTGAAGCAGCTTCTTCACCGCCGATAAGTCTATCTAAGTCAGCTTCATTCTCAAGTGGGTCATTAAACTTAGGACCTTCACCTTTGATAAACTCCAAGTCCATACCCATCTCATCAGGAATAACAAGAATATCACTAAAAAGTATAGCAGCGTCAACACCGACAATATCAACCGGCTGAAGAGTTACTTCACAAGCTTTTTTAGGGTCATGACAAAGGTTTAAAAAGTTTCCGGCTTCTGCACGAACTTTCATGTACTCAGGAAGATATCTTCCAGCTTGTCTCATCATCCAAACCGGAGTGTATGGGGTCTCTTTTCCAAAACATGCATCTACAAATATTTTACTCATTTTTAGTCCTTTGATTTATTATTATTTTGTTGTGTTCACTTAATGACTTTTCCCAACTTTACTAAGAAAAAATAAACCAACAGCCACAGCAGTAATGGAAAGTGAGAAATACAACATCTCTAAAGCGCCATGATACTCAGTATGTCCAACTTTTTGAAAAAATCCAACCACTAAGACCATAACAATTACTTTTGAGATTTTATCTTTTAGCTGGTCTAGCGAATGGATAGATAAAATTTTATTTTCTTTTCCCTCTTCATCTTTTGCTGCATCAATTTCTGATATAAACAGTTCATATAAACCAAAAGAGAAAAGGAGCATTACAACACCGATAAGGTACAAATCAACAGCGCCTATAATCCCGCCAACTACATCTTCATGAAAAGTTTGAGAGTGTTCATGTGAAATATATGTATTTATGACAAACTTTGCGGTGTCATAAACATCGAAGCTTGCAACAATAAACAGTACAACGGCTCCAATAAGACCAAAAACTACAGCAAGTAAAATAATAAATCTGGAACTCCACAAAGTACTTTCAAATATTTTTTCTAACATGACTATTTTTCACCTTCCATTTCTACCCATTTTTGAGCAATTCTTACAGCATTTGTAGCAGCACCAACCCTTAAGTTATCGGCAACTATAAACATGTGAATCATATTTTTTCTAAATGGATCATTTCTAATTCTTCCTACAAATGTCTCATTCTTATCCATACATGTAGCAGGCATTGGGTAAAGTTTCTCTTCTGGCTTATCCAAAACAACAATATTTGGAGCTTTTGAGAGAAGTTCTCTTACTTCTTTTGCATTTACATCACTGTCAAATGTAAGAGTAAGTGATTCTGCATGACCGCGAAGAGTTGGAACACGAACACATGTAGCACTTACTTCTATGTTTTTATGCATGATCTTAGTAGTTTCATTGACCATCTTCATCTCTTCTTTTGTGTATCCATTTTCAGTAAACACATCAATTTGAGGGATAACATTCAGAGCTATTTGATGAGGAAACTTGTTGTGCTCTGATGCATCCAGTTTAAACGCGAAAAAGTCCTGCATTTGAGTCACAAGTTCTTCCATAGCAGATTTTCCGCCGCCAGATGTAGCTTGGTAAGTACTTACATCCACTCTAACCAAGTCATAAGCTGTGTCAAGAGGTTTAAGTGTTTGAACCATTTCTATTGTAGAACAGTTAGGGTTTGCAATAATTCCTGTATTTTTCCATAGAGCAATATCTTCAGGATTCACTTCAGGAACGACTAAAGGTACCTTTGGATCCATTCTATAGTGTGATGTATTGTCAATTACAACTGCTCCAGCTTTTACAGCGTAAGAAGCAAATTCTGCAGTAACAGCTCCGCCGGCACTGAAAAGTGCAATTTCTACTTCTTGTTCTTCAAAAACAGTCTTTGTCAACTCTATAATTGGTAAATCTTTACCATGAAATGAAACTGTTTTACCAAGACTTCTTGCACTTGCAAGTGGAATTAACTTATTTAATGGGAAATCAATCTCTTGTAAAACTGCCAATATCTCTTCACCAACTGCACCATTTGCTCCAACTACCGCTACATTATATTTTTTACTCATTTTCTACTCCTATTTTCTGTTTTGTAAGTAAAGTTCATTTACTTGTATTTCATTATTTTCACTTAAAATCACTGCTCTCTCAACCACTGAAATAAGTTCTCTGATATTTCCAGGCCAGCTATATGACAATAATTCATCCTTAGCTTCATCTGAAAAGCATTTAACTTCAAAGCCATATTTTTCACAATTTTGTATTAAAGAAGCCTCTGCTATTTGTATAATTTCATCTTTTCTCTCTGTTAATGGTGGGATAAGTATAGGTATAGTGTTTAAACGATAATACAAATCCTCTCTAAACTCACCATCTTTTATTTTATTTGTCAAATTCGCATTTGTTGCGGACACAACTCTGATGTCAATTTTTACACTTTTTGATGAGCCTAGTCTTCTCACCTCTTTTTCCTGCAAAGCACGAAGAAGTTTTGCTTGAACATTGTAGGGCATCTCACCTATTTCATCCAAAAAGAGGGTTCCGCCATTGGCAAGTTCAAACTGTCCAGCCTTTGCTTCGCTCGCATCAGTAAAAGCACCTTTTTCAAAGCCAAACAGCTCACTCTCTATAAGATTCTCAGGAATAGCAGCCATGTTGATTGCTATAAAAGGTTTTTTAGCTCTTAGAGAATTTTTATGGATGTAATTTGCAAAAACTTCTTTACCTACACCGCTTTGACCTAGAAGTAATATACTTGCATCTGTTTTAGAAGCGCGGTCAGCAATATTTATTACTTTATCCAAGACTTTCGATTTGCCTAAAAAACCACTAGTATCTTTTTTAGTTTTAGTGACTGTTTGTTGTACTTTTTGGATTTTGTCTTCTCTTTTTATGGCAGCAATCAATGTATCAATATCAAAAGGCTTCAGTAAAAAATCTTTTACACCTAGATGGATTGATTCTATTGCTCTTTGAAGCGTGGCATTTCCTGTCATGATAATAACTTCAAAACGGCCATTTAGCTCTTTAACAAACTCTATCCCATCCATTCCAGGCATATTTATATCTGTAATGACAAGGTTAAAACTATCATCAAGACTTTTTAGTGCATCTTTAGCATTTTTAAATGTTTTAATTTCAAACTCTTTAAAATCACCCATGGCAATTTCAAGAGATTTTCTCATATTGATATCGTCTTCAACTATTGCAATTTTCACTTAAAGAATACCCTTATTTTAAAGGGGAAATTCTAGCAAAATTATCATTAAAATCGACTTCGAAGCATGTTGTTTTTAGTGTAAGAATTGTTGTGGATTTGTTTATTGCATTTGTCGTTGATTCTTTATGTTCAACTTGGAGCCCTAAAGTATGAATAAAGTCAATAAATTCTGTTGAATTTTTTAAAATAATATCTTCTAAATCATCATTTTCAGAACTATCTAAAATTAATGATTTAGTTGGTTCTCCTATGCATTTTTTCATACTTTTGGAGATATCAAGTGTTTCGTTGTATAAAATTGCATCTTTAACAACATATCGATAGGAAACTAGATAATCGCTTGCATTTAGCAACGTAGAACTAAATAAAAATAGTACTACTGAGCAAATTGAGAGTGAGAAATTGTAACTTCCATCTCTACTTCGCATAAACCGTCTTTAAAAGTTGTTTCAACAATATTTGCATTTCTTATCATAGCTTGAACTGAAGTACGAACTGTTGAGCGCTTCACCATCATATCTTTGATTAAGTCTTGACCATCAATTCGAACACCTTTTACTTTCTCAGCTATTAATCTATAAGCATCGGCGACGGCAGCTCTCTTCGCCAGTGCATATGCTTGAGCCGGAGAATTTGTATTCATTGGAGCAACACCCTGTCCAGTAACACTAATACGAATACCTTCATTCTTTTTTAGTACTTGTTCTTCTTTTACCTCTGAACTCATTTCCTGCGATGCAACACTCGTTTCTTGAGAAACAGTACTCATATCATTATTTTGCATAGGCGTTTCAGCCATAAGTGAAGATGCACTCAGAAGCGCTACTAAAAGTAGAGAGTATTTCATATTGTTTCCTTAAATAGGCACGCAAAATTACGCGCCTTCTATTTTATTATTAATAATCTAGCAAAAGTTATTCCAAGTCTAAAGTTCCTGACTCTGATGATTCTTCATCCTCTTCATCTTCCTCTTTTTTAGGACAACGGGAAATGCTCGAGACATCATCACCTTTTACTATATATACACCGGATGTATTTCTGCTTGATTTAGAAATAGTCTGCATATCTACTCTAATCATTTTACCTGCATTTGTAAGCGCCATCATGTCCATAGTTTCATCAACCATCAGACAGCCGATAACATTTTTACCGGTTTTAGCAGTCATTTTCATAGCAATAACACCAGAACCGCCACGGTTTGTAAGTCTGTATTCTCCGGCATCAGTTCGTTTTCCGATACCTTTTTCAGCTACTATTAAAATCTCTTGTTCATCATTGGCGATTATGTTAGCATCTACGACTTCATCTTCTTCATGTTTGAACTTGATACCTCTGACACCGCGGGTACTACGACCTTGTTCACGAGTCTTTTCTATCTCAAACTTAATACACTGAGCAAGTTTAGTAACTATAAATAGATATTTAATACTTTTGTCAGCTATTCTAGCTGTAATAAGCGCATCATCTTCATCAAGAACGATTGCTCTTACTCCATTGCTTCTAATGTTAGAGAATTCACTTAAATTTGTTCGTTTTACAATACCTTTTTGAGTAAAGAATACTAAACCTTTTTCTTCACTGAAATCTGTTGTAGGGATGATTGAACGGATTTTCTCATCTGCTACAAGGTTTAGAAGATTTACAACTGCCTTACCTTTAGCAATTCTGCTTCCCTCAGGGATACGGTAAACTTTTAACCAGTGAAGCTGACCACGGTCAGTTACAAAAAGAAGTGTGTCATGTGTGTTACATGTAAAGAATCTTTCTATAAAATCATCTTCATAAGTAGTTACAGCAGTTTTACCTTTTCCACCTCTTTTTTGTTTCTCATATGCATCTAACGGAACTCTTTTTATATATCCACGGTGAGTAATAGTTACTACCATAGGCTCGTTAGGGATTAAATCTTCGATGTCGATATCATCATAATCATCTTCAATCTCTGTTCTTCTTTTATCTGTATATGTCGCAAGAATTTCATCAAACTCGTCACCGATAATGCCATGAAGTATCTCTTCACTTCTGAGAATAGATTCTAAGTACTCAATAAGTTCAAGTAACTCACGAAGTTCATTCTCTATTTTTTCTCTCTCAAGACCTGTTAATCTACCAAGACGCATATCAACAATGCTTTGGGCCTGAATCTGTGAAAAATCAAAATTTGAAACTAAGTTTTCTCTTGCTTCATCTATACTCGCACTAGCTTTGATTACTTTAATGATTTGATCAATTATATCAAGGGCTTTTTTCAAACCTTCTAAGATATGGGCTCTTGCTTTTGCTTTTTCAAGGTCAAAAATAGTACGGCGGATGATTACAGTTTTACGGTGATTTATAAAATGCTTCATTATAGTAATGATGCCAAAAATTCTAGGTTCTTGATTTAAGATAGATAGCATGATGATACCAAAGGTTGTTTGCATGCTTGTTTGTTTGAAAAGATTGTTTAATACTATTTCACTCATTGCATCTTTTCTTAGCTCGATCACAACTCTCATCCCATCACGGTCAGATTCGTCACGTATTTCAGAAACACCATCAATCATCTTATCTTTTACAAGGTTCGCAATATTTTCTATCAGACGGGCTTTATTTACTTGATAAGGAAGTTCATCAATGACGATAACTTCTTTCTTGGCTTTTTGCTCTATGTGAGTCTTTGCACGAACTTTAATACGGCCGCGACCAGTCTCGTAAGCGTCTGTGATTCCTTTTTTACCAAAAATGATTCCCCCAGTTGGAAAGTCAGGAGCTTTTATATGTTCCATGATTTCAGACAATTCAATATTTGGATTAGCTAGAAGTGCTTTTAGTCCAAGCATAATCTCTTGTGGATTGTGTGGAGGAATGTTAGTAGCCATACCAACAGCTATACCTGAAGAACCGTTAATAAGAAGATTTGGAACACGAGTAGGCATAACATCCGGCTCTTTTGTAGTACCGTCATAATTTTCTATCATGTTTACAGTATTTTTATCTAAATCTTTTAAAAGCTCACCTGCATACTTAGTCATACGAGCTTCCGTATATCTCATCGCCGCAGCACTATCACCATCAACAGAACCGAAGTTTCCTTGACCGTCAACAAGTTCCATTCTCATAGAGAACGGCTGAGCCATACGAACAAGTGCATCATAAACAGCAGTGTCACCATGTGGGTGGTACTGCCCGATAACATCACCGACTATACGAGCTGATTTCTTGTATTTTGCACCGAAAGAAAGGTTTAACTTGTCCATTGCATAAAGAATTCTTCTATGAACCGGCTTTAGTCCATCTCTAACATCCGGCAAGGCACGACCTACAATTACACTCATAGAGTAATCAAGGTAGCTGTTTTGAAGAGACTCTTCAATATTGATAGTTTGTATAACGTCGTTGTGTAGCAAATTGCTCATATAAAAACCCTAGTTATTGAAAATAAAATTGTTTTATAATATCTAATAATCCCTTAAGATAATATGTAGGGGCCATAAAAATATACAGAAGTGTTATGAATGTGAAATAGCGAAACCTTATAGTGTGATATACAGTATTCAACAGAAAAAATATTACTTAATTTTATAACTGATTAAATATTAATCAGTTATTTGACTAATATCATTTGTCTAACTTGTATAATTTTGACACTTAAACTATAAGGATATAAAATGAAAAAATGGTTACTCGTAGCATTAATGCTATTACCATCTTTAGCATTGGCTGAAGATGCACCTAAACTAGATAGTGGTGATACAGCGTGGATGATGATGTCAGCTGCCATGGTATTGCTTATGACTCCTGCAGGTCTTGCACTTTTTTATGGCGGTATGACCCGTTCTAAAAACTTACTTAATACTTACGCTATGGTGCTTATGGCATTCACAGTTGCCTTTGTTGCTTGGATAGCAGCTGGATATTCAATGGCTTTTGGTTCTGCTGAAGGCAGTATGAATGGTGTTATCGGTGGTTTTTCAAATCTCTTCCTAAATGGTATTAAATGGACTGATTTAAGTGGAACTTATCCTACATATGTATTTGTTGTATTCCAAGGTACATTTGCTGCGATAACCGTTGCCATTGCAAGTGGTTCTGTAATAGAGAGAATTAAATTCTCAACTTGGCTAGTATTTGTTGCTATCTGGGTTATAGCTGTATATGCTCCGATTACACACATGGTATGGGGTGGCGGATACTTATTTGATTTAGGTGCTCTTGACTTTGCTGGTGGTACGGTTGTTCACATGAATGGTGGTCTTGCTGGTTTAGTATTGGCTTTCTTAGTTGGTAAGCGTGCCGGTTATCCAAAAGTTGCTATGAAACCTATGAGTGTTATGCTTACAGCTCTTGGTGCCGCATTACTATGGTTTGGATGGTATGGATTTAATGGTGGATCTGCATTTGGTGCAAACGCTATTGCCGGTCTTGCTTATTTGACTACAACTTTAGCAACTGCTGTAGCTGCTATTACTTGGGTACTTATCGAATGGATGTTATTTAAAAAGCCAACCCTTCTTGGTGCTGCTTCAGGTGTTGTAGCAGGTTTGGTTGCTATTACTCCGGCTGCTGGTTTCGTTGATGTAGGCGGAGCTATGATTATCGGTGTTGTTGGTTCAGCTATAGCGTTCTTTGGTGTTGCAATACTTAAAAAGAAGCTTGGATATGATGATTCTTTAGATGCATTTGGTATTCACTTCTTGGCCGGTCTATGGGGTGCAATCGCTACTGGTATATTTGCTCTTAATGATAAAGACTTATTATGGGACGGCCCACTTAAAGAGAGTGGTGATAGAATGGGACAGATAATGGTTCAATTTGAATCAGTTGCAATTGTCGGTATTTTTACTTTAGTTGGTACGGTTGTAGTTTATTATATAGCTTCAGCATTGACTGGCGGCGGAAGAGTTGACGAAGAGACTGAAAGTGTTGGTCTTGATGAAGCTGTTCATGGAGAAAGAGGACTTAATCTATAAGAGTTGATTAAAACCATAAATATGGTTACAATTTTAAAATTCAAAGGGGGTATAGCCATCCAAGAGCAAACTAACGCATACCAGTAAGTCATAAATGGGTAAGATGTGAAGTAGCTATTTTTAAGCCTTTACTAGTAAAGGTGAAAGGTAGATGCTTTGCAGGTTGCTCATTTATGACTTACTGGTATGCGTTAGTTTGCTCTTGGATGGCTATATAAGCCTCTTAAAAAAACATGGAGTGATAATTATGAAAAAAATAGAAGCGGTTATTAAACCATTTAAACTTGAAGATGTAAAAGATGCATTGGCAGACATCGGAATCACAGGTATGACTGTAAGTGAAGTAAAGGGTTATGGTCGTCAAAAAGGACATAGCGAACTTTACCGTGGTGCTGAGTATGTTGTGGATTTTTTACCAAAGATTAAAATGGAAATGGTAGTAGCTGATGAGAGTGTTGATCAAGTAACAAGTGTCATTGTTGAAGCAGCCCGCACCGGCAAGATCGGTGATGGTAAAATATTTGTTAGCAATGTAGATAAAATCATCCGTATCCGTACAGGTGAAACTGACAGCGAAGCGATATAAATAGCAATATAAATATAGATTTTGCCCACTTTAAATGTGGGGAAAATCTATTCTTTCTTCAAACTTCTTTTCAAAATGATTAAAATTTAATCATTTTTTATTTTCAAAACTTCTTTTTTAAGCTAAAATCGTGACTTTGACTTTCTTCAAAGGATTCTACAATGATAGAAGCTGATTTTAAATACATCATCGACACTTTCTTTGCACTATTTTCAATGGTGTTAATTATATTTATGGTTCCTGGTTTTGCCATGCTTGAAGCTGGTCTTGTCCGTACAAAAAATGTCTCTAGCGTTTTAACTATAAACATTATGATTTATGCTGTTGCTTCATTGGCATTTTTACTTATTGGCTATAAACTGGCATTTGGAAGCTGGGATAATTCCAACATGAGTATATGGGCTGCATTTTTATTCCAAATGGCATTTGTCGGTAAAACCGTAAATATTATAAGCGGCGGCGTAAGTGAGCGGGTTAGAATCTTTCCTCTTTCTATTTTTGCTATTGTTATGGCTGCTTTAATTTATCCAGCCGTAGTAAATGTTAGCTGGGGAGCTGACATGATTTCCGGCACATTTTTGGACTTAAATATGTACGATTTAGCAGGTTCGACAGTTATCCATTCAACAGGTGGATGGGCACTTTTAGCGGCAATACTTATTATAGGTTCTCGTAAAGGCCGTTATGTAAAGGATGGAATCAGAGTTATTCCTGCTTCAAACATTCCATTGGTTGTCCTTGGTGCATTTTTACTTTGGATTGGCTGGTTTGGTTTTAATGGCGGAAGTGTCGGTTCTATCTCGAGCGTAGAAAATGCAAATGCAGTTGCCAAGACTATTATGAACACAAATACCGCCGGCTTAGCAGGAGCAATCATCGCGGCTGTATTAATGTACATACGATACAAATTATTTGATATTACAATGATTATAAATGGTGCTTTAGGCGGACTCGTAGCAATCACTGCCGGACCTGATTTATATGATATTTACACCCCAATCCTAATCGGTGCTATTGGCGGAGCTTTAGTTGTTTTCGCTGTACCAATTTTTGACAAGTTTAAGTTAGACGATCCTGTTGGTGCCTTGTCGGTTCACCTTATAAATGGCATCTGGGGAACTTTGGCAGTTGGTATATTTGTAGATGAGATTTCATTTATGTCCCAACTTAAAGGTGTTCTGGTAATTGCAGTTTTTGCATTTCTAAGCTCTTATATTGCTATTTATATCATTAATAAGTTTGTTAAATTCAGAGCTTCTGATGATGCGCAAGTTGAGGGCATGGACGTAAATGAATGTGGTGTGGAAGCTTATCCTGAGTTCAAAAGGGCAATATAATTTTTCACTTTAGCATGTGGAATAAATCTACATGCTAAATTTTAACATTTATGTAACACACTTTTAGATATTATCCTTTCCATGATTAAACACGCTAGCTCACTTTTCATCTCTTTAACACTTCACACACTTATATTATTTTTACTTTTCTACTCTTGGAAAAATATACCAATATTTCATAAAAAAGAGGCTCAAAATAAAGTTTGTGTAAAACTGCATTGTATAGTGGAAGAAAAAGTTGAGCATGTTCTAAAAAAAATAGATACTCCAAAACAACAAGAAAAAATTGTAAAAAAAGAGATAAAAAAAATAGTTCCAAAAAAAGTTAAAACTATAAAAGAAGAAAAAATTACCGTTCCTGTTGTAAAAGATAAAGTATTACCAAAAAAAGAGATAGTTCAAGAAATAGAAGAAATGCCGGAAGCTACACAAGAACCTGTTCAAGAAAAAAACATAGAAACTGTCTCTTATGAAGAAGTTCAAAAAGAGGATGAATATACTAGAAGCAAAAGAGTCAATAAAGAATATATTGATGCAAATATACAAAAGATTGTAAAACTCTTAAGTGACAACCTTTACTATCCAAGAAGTGCTAGAAAACGTGGAATTACCGGTGATGTTATAGTGAAATTTGAACTCTCAACAGAAGCGAAAGTAAACTCAATCGAAATTGTAACATCAGAAAATGACATACTTAGCCGTGCTGCTATAAAAACTCTAGAAGATTTATCAGGCAAATTTCCCAAACCAAATGAAGCCTTAGTTTTAGAAGTGCCTATAAATTATAATTTAAAAAACTAGTATAAAATCAACCCATTGGATATAAAATTTCTTGATGCACTTTATCACATGCACTCAACACTTCCTCATTAAGCACTAAATCCATTGCCGCCAGACTTGCGTCCAACTGTTCTGCTGATGTTGCTCCAACAATGGTAGAAGCTACAAAATCAAACTGTTTTGACCACGCAATGGCCATAGTGACCGGATGCAAATCATATTCTTGTGCTATTTTTAAATACTTTTGAGTAGAAGCCAATGTTTTATCGTTCATAAATCTGTCTGCCATGACTCTTAGTCGTTTATTGTGTGAGTTTATGTAGTCACTAAAACGACCGCTTGAGCTAGTTGCCTGATTATATTTTCCGCTTAAAACTCCCCCTGCCAATGGCGAATAAGGAAGCAGAGATATCTGTTCTTTCCTAGCTACAGTAGAGAGTTCATCTAAGAATCTTCTATTTAAAAGTGAGAAATTATTTTGGATAGACTCGAATCTTGCATAACTTTTATGCTCTGAACTCATAAGTGCTTTTGTAGTTCCATAAGCGGTGTCATTGGAAGTGCCGATATAGCGTACTTTTCCACTTTGAACGAGTCTGTCAAACGCCTTTAAACTCTCTTCTATCGGTACAACAGAATCCGGCCAGTGCATCTGGTAAAGGTCTATATAATCAGTACCAAGTTTTTTCAAACTTCCTTCAATTGCTTTTTCAATATGAAAACTGTCTATAGCCGTTAAGCCATGACGAATAGGAGGAACAAACCAGCCATTAGCGGCACCTGCTACTTTCGTAGCTAAGATAATACTATCACGATTTTTCGTCTTGAGCCATTTACCGACTATTTCTTCAGTAATCCCAACCTTGTCTGCACTTGGCGGAACTGGGTAAAGTTCAGCCGTGTCATAAAAATTTACACCCCCGTCATATGCTTTATCCATGATTTTAAAAGCTTCTTTTTCATCACACTGAGTGCCGAAAGTCATCGTTCCCATGCATATCGGGCTGACTCTTAAACCTGTTTTTCCTATATATCTATAATTCATAATTTGACCTTTGCCTTCTTATCTGATGTTTTCTACCAATTTTTGGAAAAACTTCAACAAGTGAATAACGAGTTTTATTATACCGTCCAATTGCAAAAGAAAGTTCAAGCTCTGCCAGTTTTTTGTAAAAAGTTATAACCTTTTGCGCCTCTTTATCCGACTTTGCATCTTAGCCATAAATCTTAGCATATTTTGTGTATAATTTTTTTATGAAAAAGACTAATATATTTGCAGATATTCCAAAACAGTTGCACGAAGAGTTGTTTGAAAATATAATCTCGAAAGATAGTTTAAAAATTGAACGGATTATCTCAAAAGGGCATATTTCACCAAACTCTGGTTGGTATGACCAAGAAAATGATGAATGGGTTATCGTTTTACAAGGGGAAGCTGTTTTGTCATTTGAGAATAAAGAAGAGGTAAGACTTAAAGCCGGTGATTACATAAGCATACCAGCTCACACAAAACATAAAGTTTCATGGACTCTTCCTGAAAAAGAAACAATCTGGCTAGCTATACACTACTAAATTAATCTCTTTTAGTAGTTTTTCTTTTTTTCTTTGAAACCGGTTTTACAAAAGCTTTTTTGGCAGGTTTTCTTTTATGCTTTTCAACGGGCTTTTTATACTCGCTCTTAGCTTTAAATTCTTCTTCATCTTTTCTTCTTATTGTTGGGTCCGGCTCAAACCCTGGAATTGTCTCTTGGGGTATTTTCATCCCTATAACACGCTCAATCTCTCTCACATCAAATTTTTCATAAATGTCTAAAAGTGAAATCGCTTCACCATCTCTCCCGGCACGACCTGTTCTCCCTACTCTATGAACATAGTCCTCAGCAACTGCCGGGAGTTCGTAATTTATAACATACGGAAGATGTTCTATATCTAAGCCGCGAGAAGCGATATCTGTGGCCACTAAAACTTTTATCGTACCCTCTTTGAATTGTGTAAGCGTTTTGAGTCTATTTGCCTGAGTTTTATCTCCATGTATTATCCCACATTTCAAACCATCTTTTTGCAGCTCTATAAACAAGGCATCAGCACTTACTTTAGTTCTTGTAAAAACTAGTACCTGCTTGAAGTTTCTAGAACCAATAAGATAAGCTAAAAGCTCCGCTTTTCTAGCGGTATCTACCATGTAAGCCACTTGATTGATTGTATCTACTGTTGAGTTCTTTTTGGATGTTTCTATGAAAGCCGGTTTCGTTAAAACAAGCTTCGATAGTTTTCTAACCTTTTCACTGTATGTAGCTGCAAAAAGGAGTGTTTGATGACGCTTAGGTAAAAGTGGATGAACCTTTCTTATCTCTTTTGCAAAACCCATATCAAGCATTCTGTCCGCTTCATCTAGTACAAAAAACTCTACATGTGAAATGTCAAGCCCTTTTTCTACATGTTCCAAAAATCGCCCAGGTGTCGCGATGACAATATCAACACCTTTTTTAAGTGTGCGTTGTTGTGTTTCGATATCTTTGCCGCCAACTAAAACAACACAATCAATACTCATATGTTTTGAAAAACCTTTTATATCTTCAAAAATCTGAATAGAAAGTTCACGAGTAGGAGATAAAATAACCGCTCTTATAGCTCTATTTTCTGTCGCCTCGGTATTTCTAAGCTTTTGTAAAATAGGAAGTGCAAATGCAGCAGTTTTTCCGGTTCCTGTTTGAGCAGTGGCGAAAATATCACTTTTAGCTAGCACTAAAGGTATAGCTCTTTTTTGGATAACAGTAGGATGCTCATAACCCAACTCTTTTATAGCTCCAAGAAGCGGTTTAATAAGTCCTAATTTTTCAAATGACATTGTTACCCTTTAATATTTAGTGGAATTTTAGCATATATAAGTTCTATATCGCTATAATCCACAAATATTAAATAATAAGTGTATAAAATGATAAGAAGAACTCTTAAAAAAACTAGCAAAAGTGAAAAGCTAAAAGCATTTATAGAAAAATATAAAATACCAAGAGAATACCTCTCTACAAACAGAAAAATGGTGTCGCGAGCTGTTTTAATTGGTCTGTTTATAGCGTTTATTCCAATGCCTATGCAGATGCTGGCAGTTGTTGCTATGATGCCTTTTGTCCGTTTTAATGTGCCTATCGGGGTTGCCATGTGTTGGGTTAGTAACCCTTTTACAATGCCGCCAATGTACTACATGGAATATCTCACTGGAAGTTTTATTTTGGGGATGAAACCTGAACCTGCTAAAATGACTCTTGATTGGTTTACTAATAATTTAGATAAGATTTTTATCCCTCTTTACACAGGAACAATTGTTTTTTCTGTTGTTGGCTCACTGTTAGCATACTGGGCAGTCAATCATTTTTGGAAGGGTTCCGTTGATAGAGACAGACTACTTCATCGTGATGATAGAAAATAGACTAAACTTTTAGTTTTTTACTCTTATAGTAAAAATAAATCCAGCCTAAAACCCCAACTAAACTCATACCAAGACTTAGAACTTGTCCAAAAGTTATCGCATCGCAGCAAATATATCCTATTTGAGTATCCGGGGCACGATAAATTTCTGCAATAAATCTAAAAATTCCATAACTGATACCATAAACAAAAGTAAGCTCTCCACTGAATGTTTGGAATCTTCTATATACATAAACGACGATAAACACTCCTATTCCCTCAAAAATCGCCTCATAAAGCTGTGAAGGATGACGAAGTATACCGTCAACATAGATACCCCAAGGAACATCAGTCACACGCCCTATAAGCTCTTGATTCAAAAAGTTTCCAATCCGCCCAAAAACATAAGCCAAAGGTATGCTGATGGAAACCAAATCCATGATTTTTCCAAATGGCACCTTATGTTTTTTGGAGAAAAGATATGTACCAAGTAAAAAACCTATCAAAGCACCATGATAGCTCATCCCTCTTATACCAATGAATTCCCCATTCTGAAAAGGATTAAATATCTGCCAAGGGTGAGAGAGATAAAACCATGTTTGTTCATCATAAAACAGTATGTATCCAAGTCTGGCACCTAAAATCACACCTATTTCAACATAGATAAAATAGATATCGAGTTGATTCTTTGTAAAATCCAATTTGTCTTTTGTTATGAAATATTTTCCGATGAACAAAGCACTCACAAGTGCCAAAACATACATCATCCCATACCAATGTACCGGCAGTGAGAATATATGAAAAGCTATAGGATCAAATGTTTCGTATATATGGTTCCAGCTATCCATGCTTATTGTCTTAATGCTTCAGCGATAAGCTCGATAGGGTTTTTAAATACCGTCTCAACTCCGGCACCGCTCATAGAATTATTTATCTGCATGCGGCAGGCACTGCACTCTGCACTTACTATATCGGCACCCGTTTTTTTAATCATGGCTGCTTTTGGAACTCCGGCAGCTTTTGCAAAATGATATTTCTCAGTCTGCATCGTTACCCCGCCAAAACCGCAACAGGCATTCGGATCACTCATCTCCACGATTTTATAATTTTTGGATATAAGATTTCTAGGCTCTTTGTGGATGCCCTGCATCTTTTTTGCATGGCAAGGATCGTGATAGGTCACTATTTTTGTATCTTTTTTCTTTGAAGCCAAAAGTTGTTCCAAATGCGTATGGTGCTGCAGCCATTCTGTAGCCATAAAGATTTTGTCTTTTATAGCAATAGCTCTTGCCTTCCACTCCGGCTGGTCATGGAAATAATGTTCATAGTCAATTTTCAGCATCGCTGAACATGTGGCTTCTGGAACTATTATAGCTTCTATATCATCACCAAAACTCTCAAAATACTCGATATTGTATTTTGCATTTGAATCAACCGTATCAAAGTCACCTGTAAAATATGCAGGTGCTGAACAACATTTTTGGTCTTTCGCCAAAAAAGCATCAATCTCCAACGCTTTTAAAATCTCTAAAAGACCTTCCCCTACACCTTTATAATTATAATTACCCAAACATCCTATAAAAATAGCTACTTTTCTTTTCCCGCCATTGTTTATATTTTCTTCATGAGAATTTAAAAATGATGTTTTCATGAGACTTGGAAAAAGTCTGTCTGTTTTAAGCATAGGGAGGTTAAAGCGAGAGTTCATGGAATCGATATCTGCTTTTATTTTAAATCCGCATGTCTGAAATGTATAGCCCAACTTAAACGCTATGTCATTGAGCCATCTGTGGCGAAGAAGCAAAAAGAACGCTTTTTTATACCAGGCTATACCAAACTTTTGTGCTATATCCGAGCGAACCTGCTCTATTATCATATCAGTCGGAAGTGCTTTTGGACAAACTTCCACACAGTTGGTACATAAAAAACAGCTCTCAAAAATATCTTTTGCAGTTTTATCTAATTCTAAATTACCTTTATGATAAGCACCCAAAAGGTCTATAAAACCACGGGGAGAGGTAACTTCATCGGCATTCACATTATGGATAGTACAAACAGGTATACATTTTCCACATTTTACACACTCATCTGAGATAGCACTAAAATCAAATAGTTCTTCTGGCTTTTTACCCATCTCTACACCGTTTTTGAAAATGTCTTTTTACTTGACGCGTGATGTTTCATGTATGCATCAAAAGGCATCGCAATATTTCGTATAAGCAGGGTTCCCGTCTGAGAGCACTCTATATGTTTATCATCCATAGTAAGTAAATCTTCCTCTGCAAAAGGTCTTAAAGCTTCTATCGCATCTGCAAAATATGTTTTAAACTCAACATTGAAAAGCTTCTCAAATCTTTTTATATCAAGTTTAAAATTACTCATAAGTTCCATAATGACATATTGTCTGATTTGGTCATCTTCATTTAAAAGCACACCTCTCTCAAAAGGCAGTTTTCCTGCTTCTATGGCAGCTTCATACTCTTTCATATCTTTAAAATTCTGAGCATAGTAATCAACACCTTCACCGATGGAAGTAAGACCTACTCCGATTAAATCGGCTCCACCTTTGGTCGTATAACCTTGGAAATTTCTGTGTAATTCACCCTTTTTGATAGCCTTAAACAGCTCATCTTCAGGTTTTGCAAAGTGATCCATACCTATCATCTTGTAGCCATGCGTAGTTAAAAAATCTATAGTGTACTGCATGATTTGAAGTTTTTCATCCGGTAAAGGAAGTGTTGTTTCGTCAATCTTACGCATAGTCTTTTTAAGCCAAGGTACATGAGCATAGTTAAACACTGCAAATCTATCCGGATTTAAAGTAAGAGAAAGAGCAAGAGTCTCTTTAAAAGTCTCCAAAGTTTGATATGGAAGTCCGTAAATGAGGTCAACATTTACTGAATGCATGTTGTATTTTCTAGCCAAATCCATAGCATCTTTTGTTATGCTGTATGGCTGAACTCTGTGAACTGCGATTTGAACTTTTTCATTAAAATCCTGAAGTCCAAAACTCACACGGTTAAATCCGGCTTCGCTCATTACCTTCATCTGATCTTCATTAATATGACGGGGGTCTATCTCACAGCTGATTTCAGCACCATCTACAAAGTTTGGAAAATAGGATTTAATCTCCTCGATAATCTCTTTTAACTGTGCTGCTGAAAAGAAAGTTGGAGTTCCGCCGCCAAAGTGCATCTGAATCACTTTTCTATTACAATCCAAATGGGTAGATAATATTTTCAATTCTCTTTTTAGGTATTCCATGTAACGAAGCATCTTGTCTTCTTTAGAAGTAAAAACAACATTACAGCCGCAAAAGTAACATGCGTTTTTACAAAAAGGCAAATGAAAATAAAGGCTAAGTGGACGAGAAGGATCTTGTGATTCTAACTTTTTTATATATTCATCATATTCATAAGAATCACTAAATTCCAACGCTGTAGGGTAACTTGTATAACGTGGACCAGGTTTTGAGTACTTGGTAAACTTTGCGAAATCTAGCATTTTTAATCCTTAATGCTTTTAAAAGCAAAGCATTATAAGGCTTCGCTCGGACCACTATGGTCACAAAAGCTTGCCTCTTAACGAGGCGTAAATTTATTGTATTTTAATAATTAATGCGATTATCTCTAAAAAAGGTTAATAAAGCGATTAATTTATTTTTCAAATTCTCCAGCTAATCTTTGATAAATCTCTGAAGTATCCAATAATTCTTGATGCGTTCCGGATGCTACAATAGAGCCTTTTTGCATAACTAAGATTTTATCAGCATGTTCTATGGTGCTTAATCGGTGTGCTATTGTTATGCTTATTTTATCTTTTGTATATTTATCTAAAGAAGCTTGTATCCTCTTTTCGCTCTCATTATCAAGTGCTGATGTTGCTTCATCAAAGAGTAAAAGTGAAGAGTGTTTGTATATCGCTCTTGCAATCGCAACTCGCTGTCTTTGTCCACCTGAAAGATTTGCACCGAATTCTTCCATTTTAGTGTGTATTCCATTTTCAAGAGAATCAACAAACACAGTAGCATCCGCAAGTGAGAGAGCTTGGTTTACTCTTGTTTCATCAATTTCCTGTCCATAAGCGACATTAGCCGCCAAAGTGTCCTGAAATATGTAAATTCTCTGGGTCACCAAAGAGATATGATGTTTGAGTGAATCACTGTTAAACTCTTTGATATTTTTACCGTTTATTGTGATTTCACCGCTGTCCGGGTCATAAAAACGAAGAAGCATATTGATAAAGGTACTTTTACCGCCTCCGCTATCGCCTACAAGAGCTATCTTTTCACCTTTGTTTATCATGATGCTGACATTGTTCAAAGCATGATAATCTTTATACTTCAGTACTATATTCTTAAATTCAACTTGCCATATATTTTCTCTTAGAAGTTCTTTTCCATCTGCTATCAAATTCTTAGTATCTAAAATCTCAAAAACTCGCTCGCTTGCCGCAATTGCATCCTGAATTCTTCTGTAAATGGAACTAATACGGCGGATGGGTTGAAAAACAAGACCAACAGCTGTTAAAAATGCTGTAAATTCACCAACACTCATCCTATCAGCATAAACTTCTTTTCCGCCGATAAAGATAACCGCAGCCAAACCAACTGCTCCAATAATCTCCATCATAGGAGAAACAAGTTCTCCAACATAAGTTGACTTCATATTTATCTTAAAAAACTTCCAATTTTCAACACTAAAACGTCTTAATTCATAATCTTCCGTGGCATTAGCCTTGATTATTTCACCGTTATTAAAAACTTCTGTTAAACGGGTAACAACATCTGCACTTTTTTCCTGTGAACGATGTGAATATTTTTTTAATTTTCTGGCAATAAGAATCAGCGGATAAATTATAAGCGGAACTAAAATCAAGGAATAAAAAGCAAGCATTGAGTTAAGATATATAACATACCCGATAAGCCCTATAACAGTGATGCTTTCACGAAAAAGTTCTGGCAGCATATTTGAGACAAAATATTCTATTCTCCCTATATCATTTACAACTCTTGAGATAAGCTCACCGCTTCTGTTCTTATATAAAAAGCTCATATCTAAAGTTATTATTTTATAAAGTAAAATTTCTCTAAGCCTTGACATAATGTGCTGACCGATATAGTTCATAAAAACTGTCTGTATATAGCGACCTAATGATTTTGCAAAATATATGACAATCAAACTTATAGGGATAATATAAAGCATCTCCTGTTTTTTACTTATAAACATATCGTCCATTAGAGGTTTCATGATTTGAGCAGTTGCTATTGTTGCAGCGACAGTTAAGATAATCCCAAATAACACAAATAAATATTGTAATTTATACTCTTTTATGTATGGCCAAAAACGCTTTAAAACTTTTTTCAAATACTGGTTCCTATTTCTGTGATTTAATCAAATATTCTGTAACTGCCAAAGAGGCTTTATAATACTTTTGACATTTTTTTTGTTCATCTGTGACAGCCTTGCCATCTTTAAACCCGCCGTCTTTTGACATCAAAACACCCTCATCATTAAAACCGCAATGCAAAATATTTTTATCGAGTAAATTTGTTCCGATGGCGGTATAGTTTATATCCGAAAGAGTTAAATTATACAAGGTTGGAAATATATCTTTATGGGAGGACGCCAATGTTGTATCTATAAGTTCTTTAGGTTTTAAATACTCCGGCAAATAAATATAAAACGGAATCTTTTTTGTCTGGGTATAGTAATCATCATATTTCATGATTCCTTCTATCGTATTATTATCCGCTGTTATAGAAACTACTGTATTTTGAGAGAGTGGTGAACTTTTAACAGCATCTACAAAGCCACCCAAGCTGTCAAGCGCATAAGCATAATCTCTAAATCTTAGTTTTGCCAGCTCCATATTACCTGTGATATGATTTTTTAAATTCTCTGAAATTACTAAAGAATTTGACCTATAATCATCGGGGATAGTATAGGGTGGATGATTGTTTGTAGTCAGCATAAAAATAAACTGTGGTTTTTTTGCATTTTGAAGTTTAAGCTGAGCATATTTATAAAGATACTGATCAAAAACTCCCCAATCATGAGAGATAGATTTTATGTCTGCTTCTAAAGCTTTTGCTATTGTAGCCTTTCCTTCAGAATGTTCAAACCCTTGCCTTGACATAAAAGCGCCAACATTTCTCCATGACAAGTCACCCCCATATACAAAAGTGGTCTCATATCCGGCATCTTGGTACACTTTTGCACTTGCCTGAGTAAAAGAAGTGTTGAGATAATTGCTTTGAGCAAAAGAAGTTGAATTTGGTCTAGCGGTAATATTTAGGAGCAAAGGCTCAAGCGAAACTATAGTTCCGTTTGAGCTTGAGATAAAATTTGTAAAGAGTGTGTCTTGCTCAAAATGTTTTTTCAATCTTCCCAAGATGTTAAAACCATCACTTTGATAGTCCAAAATCGGCGTTCCAAAACTCTCAACCATGACAACTACCACATTCGGTTTTGTAGCATCGATGAATTTATTTTTAGCTGTTTTATGAACGAGATTATTTAAAAAATTTGTTTTATCAATAGTGTCGCTTTGCTTGTAAACCTCAAATGCCTTTTCTATATTTCCTGCATAACCAACTCTTTTTATTAAATCATAATTTCCGGATTTACTTTTATTGTACTGCTCGTACGAATTAAGCATTGCATATCCGGCAGTTTGGGGAAGTTTATTTATAAATGAGTCCGCACTGACATCTGGAACATCTTTTGCCAAAGGGAAAATTCCAACAGAGCCCCTCCCTGTAACGCCGGTAAAAGCTAGAATAGTTATGAAAAAGAATATTTGTTTTGGAATATTCCATGCAACAAATACTCTATCTTTTCTCTCCAACGTTTTTAAGATAACAAAATACAAAAAAATGAAAAATGAACCTATTCCCACAAAAACTATAGGAATATTGTAGTTTGTATATGCTGTTTTGATAAGAGCCTGTGTATCATCATCAAAAACACCAAAAATCATCAGTGTTGCATGTTCTCCGAAAAATGAAAAATATGCCAAATCTGAAAATGTTAAAGAGGCCAAAATAGTCAATAAAATAATAAAATAAACTTTAAAAAATCCATAAAGATATTTTTGCAGAAACTTTAAATTTAAGAGCCAGACAAGAAAAACCAATAAAATCGGTAGACTGTAAATATATGCAAGTATACTTGCATCAAGCCTTGTTCCCAGCCAAAAAGTGTCCAGTAATTCTAAAGCATTATAAGTAGAATGAGAGCCATAACTAAAAAATAGATACAATCTTACGACCGACATGAGGACTAAAACAACTACAAATAACTTTAAAAATGACAAAAGCAAATTTAGTAAAAATGGAAAATGGTTATTTTTTTGCATCCGGAATTATACTACTATTAATTATTAATAAAGTAAAATAGTAAACTTTTTTATCAAGGGACATTATGAAAAAACGGATTTTAGTTACAGGCGGAGCCGGTTTTGTAGGCAGTAATCTTTGCGAAAGACTCGCAAAAGATGAGAATAATGAAGTGTATTCATTAGACAATTACTTCACCGGAAGCAAAGACAATCATGTAGAAAATGTCACTTACATAGAAGGTTTAACATCAGATATAGATAAGCTGATAAACTTTGAACCACACACCGTATATCACCTCGGAGAATACTCCAGAGTTGAACAAAGTTTCGATGATATAGAAAAAGTTTGGAAATTCAACAAAGACGGGATTTTTGCAGTTTTGGAGTTTGTGAGAAAAACCGGCGCCAAAATCGTATATGCCGGAAGCAGCACAAAGTTTGGAGACGGAGGGCTCGGACGAAGCGCCAGCCCTTATGCATGGACAAAAGCAAGCAACACTGAACTTGTGGAAAATTATGGAGCTTGGTTTAATGTCCCTTATGCAATTACCTATTTTTACAATGTTTACGGCAAAAGAGAAATTCAGACTGGAAAATACGCAACTTTGATAGCACTCTTTAAAGAAAAAATGAAAAATAACGAAACTCTCACAATAGTCAGCCCCGGTTCTCAAAAAAGAAATTTTACCCATATAGATGACATTATCAGCGGTCTTATTCTTGTTGGTGAAAACGGTTACGGTGATGAATTTGGGATAGGTTCGCCTGAATCATACAGCATAAAAGAAATTGCTGAAATGTTTGGCGGCAAAATCGAGATGCTTCCAGAGAGAAAAGGAAACAGAATGACAGCCGATGTTATGACTGCCAAAACAGAAGCGCTTGGATGGAAACCTACTAAAAATATTCAAGAGTATATTCAAGAACTAAAATTAAACAATTGGAACTAGTATGAAAGGGATTATCCTAGCCGGAGGAAGCGGCACTCGTCTCTACCCCATCACAAAAGGTGTATCTAAACAATTAGTCCCGATTTATGATAAACCAATGGTTTACTACCCTCTCTCCGTTCTCATGCTCTCCGGAATCACGGAGGTTTTAATCATCTCAACTCCACATGACTTACCAAGATTTGAAGACCTTCTCGGTGACGGAAGTGACATCGGAATGAAGTTTTCCTATATAGTTCAGCCTTCTCCAGATGGACTTGCTCAAGCTTTTATCTTGGGGGAAGAGTTTATCGGAGATGATGATGTTTGTTTAGTTCTGGGTGATAATATATTTTACGGTCAAGGCCTCACAAAGATTCTCTCTCAAAGCGTTAAACATGCAACAGAAGAAAATAAGGCAACAGTCTTTGGCTACTACGTAAGTGACCCTGAGCGTTATGGTGTTGCTGAGTTTGATAAAGATGGCAATGTCACTTCCATAGAAGAGAAACCCCTTGAACCTAAAAGCAACTATGCAGTTGTAGGGTTATATTTTTATCCAAATGATGTAGTAAAAAAAGCAAAAAATGTAAAACCATCTCACAGAGGCGAGTTAGAAATAACTACTCTCAACCAAGACTATTTAACTGAACAAAGACTTAAAGTTGAACTCATGGGAAGAGGTTATGCTTGGCTCGACACAGGAACACATGAGTCTTTACTCGAAGCATCTCAGTTTATTCAGACGATTGAAAAAAGACAGTCATTAAAAGTTGCCTGCATAGAAGAGATCGCCTATGAGATGGGATATATCTCAAAAGAAAAACTCTTAGAGCTGGCAGAACCATTAAAGAAAAATCAATATGGCCAATACCTCATAAGAAGAGCTTCACTGCCGAGAGGTCTGAAATAGTATGAAATTTATAAGAACAGCTATACCTGATGTTATCATCATTGAACCAAAAGTTCATGGAGATGAGAGAGGTTATTTTGTGGAAACATTCAGAGCCGATAAGCTTGAAGAATTTCTTGGGTTTAAGATAAATTTCTGCCAAGACAATGAATCTAAAAGCTCAAGAGGAGTTTTAAGAGGCCTGCACTATCAACTCCATCCTGCTGCGCAGACAAAACTTGTTCGTGTAATACAAGGTCGTGTTTTAGATGTTGCGGTCGACATAAGAAAAGGGTCGCCCACGTTTGGTCAACATGTAGCAGTTGAGTTAAGTGGTGAAAATAAAAAACAGATGTTAGTCCCAAGAGGATTTGCCCATGGCTTTATAGTTCTTGAAGATGATACTGTATTTGCTTATAAAGTGGACAATTATTATTCACCTGAGAATGACAGAGGGATAGCTTATAATGATGAAGCACTTCATATTGATTGGCAGGTTCCACATGCAGAACTGAATCTCTCTGCGAAAGACAAAGTGCAACCGCTTTTAAAAGATACAAAAGAACTATTTGAATATGGGATAAACTATTATGCTTAATGTTTTAGTAACAGGAAGTAATGGACAGCTTGGTTCAGAGATAAGAGAATTATCAGCTGATTATCACTATAACTTTTTTTTTACAGACAAAGATGCACTAGATATTGCAAATCCACATCTTATCAACGTATATATAAATAAACATAGTATAAATATCATCATAAACTGTGCGGCTTATACAGCAGTAGATAAAGCTGAATCGGAACAAGAATTAGCAGATAAAATCAATCATCAAGCGGTTAGATATCTTGCTCAAATCTCAAAAGAAAAAAACATAAAACTCATACATGTATCGACCGATTATGTATTTGACGGTAAAAACTATAAACCTTACAACGAAGACGATAAAACGAATCCAAACGGAGTTTATGGACAAACAAAACTTGATGGCGAAAAAGCTATGCAAGAAATGAATCCTAAAAATTCTATAATCATCCGAACATCCTGGATTTATTCTTCATATGGAGCGAACTTTGTAAAAACAATGCTTCGCCTTGGTAAAGAAAAAGAGCAGTTAGGTGTTATTTACGACCAAGTTGGAACTCCAACTTATGCAAGAGATTTGGCAAAAGTTATTTTGGAGATAATGCCAAATATAAAAAATGAAAATGTAGAAATTTATAATTACTCCAACGAAGGAGTGCTCAGCTGGTATGACTTTGCAAAAGAGATTATGCGCATGGCAAAGCTCACATGTACAATCAATCCGATTGAAACAAAAGAGTATCCGACACCGGCAAAAAGACCGCATTACAGCTTACTCAATAAATCAAAAATCAAAAAAGAGTTTGGTACAATCATTCCATATTGGAAAGATAGTTTAGATGAGTGTTTAAGAAAAATGGGAGAGAGAAGATAATGGCAAATAAAAGTATATTGTTAACTGGAACGGCAGGATTTATAGGCAGTAACTTTGTTCCATATTTTTTAGATAAATATCCTGAGTACAACTTAATAAATCTAGATTTGTTAACATATGCAGGGAACTTAGAAAACTTAAAAGAGTGCGAAGAAAATTCAAAATATAAGTTTATCAAAGGCGATATTTGTAATCGTGAATTGGTAGAATTCATATTTACTGAGTATGATATACAAGGTGTTATCCACTTCGCAGCAGAGTCACATGTAGACAACTCCATTAAGAATCCTGGCATATTTATACAAACAAATGTTACTGGCACATTTACACTAATAGATGTAGCTAAACGCTACTGGATGAATAAACCGTTTGAATATAAGAAGAACTACGAAGGGTGTAGATTTCACCACATAAGCACAGATGAAGTGTATGGAACACTTAACGAAACAGACCTTTTTACAGAAAGCACTCCATACGCTCCAAATTCTCCATACTCAGCCTCAAAAGCAAGTAGTGATATGATAGTCAGAAGCTACCAAAAAACTTATGGATTAAACACTGTAATCACAAACTGCTCAAATAACTATGGACCTAAGCAGCATGATGAAAAACTCATCCCGACTATTATCAGAAAAGCATTAACAGGTGAGAGTATCCCAATATATGGAGACGGTAAAAACATCAGAGACTGGCTATATGTCCTTGACCACTGTAAAGGGATAGATATTGTTTATCATACAGGTAAAGAGGGCAATGTTTACAACATCGGAGGAAGAAACGAAAGAACAAATCTTCAAATTGTAGATACAATCTGTAGCATTCTTGATGAAAAAGCTCCGCTTTCGTTGCGAGCGAAGCATGGCAATTTAAGTGTCATCTCTTCATATAAAGAATTAATCACTTTTGTAGAAGACAGAGCCGGACATGATAGAAGATATGCTATAGATGCAACAAAACTTGAAACGGAACTTAGCTGGAAGGCAGATGAAAATTTTGAGAGTGGAATTGTTAAGACTATAGAATGGTATTTGGAAAAATATAAAAAAGCTCAACTAACTAAATAGTTGAGCTTTTTCTAAAATATATTCTGCCCTTTTTATATCGGTGTGAAATTCTTCTAAATGTTTTTTTCCAGCAAATGCTATCTTTTCTCGTTCTTTTTCATTCTTTAAATAATATTCACACAATTCAATCAAATCACTTAAATCATCTTTACAATGAACTACATGTTTCTTGTCTTCAAAATCATTAGGAATATTAATTTGTGGTTTTTGACTTATCATAAGGCTACCGACAGCTGGAACCTCCCAGTAGCGCATAGTGTCCCAGCCACCGCCCCTAAAATTTAAAACTATTTTACAACGCTTTAATTCTTGTAAATAAAATTCACCCTTACGAGAATACTTGCTAAATTTTTGATTTCTTTTTGTACCGTTCGCTGTACAATCAAATTTATTTTCTAGCAATTCTAAAACACGCGTGCGAATATCGCCACCAGTTTCTACTGCCCAGAATGAAACATCATATTTTTTTTCATTTGGTAGCAAAGGAAGTCTATCAAGCCTAAAGGAAATTTGTAATGGAAAAACATTATCTGAATAGTTACTATTTAGCAAATATTCTCGTTTAAATATATAATCAAAAGGGCGAATTTTTTGAGACTCATCATAAAGCTCAGGGTACCCATAAACAGTTAAATCAGAACCAATACCATAACCATCACCACCATCAATAAAAATAACTGGGATATTTTTGTCGATAGTTGGTGCTATTTTAATATATTCTTCAAAACAATCTACTTTTGAAGCACCTACAAAAACTGCATCATAATCAGAAGTAAGACGATTAACTAAAGATAGGAAAAGTGAATTTTTTATATAACCCAAGTTTTTTGGATATTTTTTATAATTTATATGAAATTTTTTATTCCACTTTACATCGACAACATTCGCAATTCCAAGCTTTTTGACCAAACCACTATATGTCAAATCTTGCACATAATCTGCAGAATGACTATTTATAAATAAAATTTTAATATAAACCCCTTTTCGCTATAATGTATCTCTCTAAATTAAAATGAGAAAATATTATAACAAAAGAATACTATGAAAAACTATAAAATAACAGTTATTGGATTAGGATATGTTGGGTTGCCACTTGCCGTTGCATTCTCTGAAAAATATAATACGGTTGGTTTTGATATCGCACAACGACGAATATCTGAGCTTGAAAGCGGTATTGATAAAACACTGGAAATTGATAACGAAACATTGCTATCCGCAATAAACAACCACAACTTATCATTTACAAATAAACTAGAAAACATTTCAGATTCCAACATATATATTGTAACTGTCCCTACACCTATTGATAAACATAAAAAACCTGATTTTACACCACTCATTAAAGCTAGCGAATCAATCGGAAAAGTACTTAAAAAAGATGATATTGTAATCTATGAATCAACGGTATACCCAGGGGCAACTGAAGAAGTTTGTGTACCTGTATTGGAAAAAACATCAGGATTATTCTTTAACAAAGACTTTTTCTGTGGCTATTCCCCGGAGAGAATCAATCCAGGGGATAAAAAACATACAGTTAAAAATATCCTCAAAGTCACCTCTGGTTCAACACCAGTGATAGCAATAGAAGTTGATAATTTGTATAAAAGTATTATAACAGCTGGCACGCACTTAGCTCCATCCATGAAAGTTGCTGAAGCAGCAAAAGTTATAGAAAATTCCCAGCGTGACATAAATGTAGCATTTGTTAACGAATTAGCTATCATCTTCAATAAACTTGGAATTGATACAAATGCTGTACTTGATGCAGCAAGCACTAAATGGAATTTTTTACCTTTTCGTCCAGGCTTAGTCGGTGGACACTGCATAGGTGTTGATCCATATTATCTAACATATAAAGCACAAGAAGTTGGATATAACCCTGAAATAATATTAGCCGGCCGTAGACTTAATGATAATATGGGAATTTATGTAGCGAACCAAGTAATTAAGCTCATGATAAAAAAAGGGCATAAAATTGAGGGTTCAAATATATTAATTTTAGGAATTACTTTTAAAGAAAACTGTACCGACATAAGAAATACACGTGTTGTGGATGTTGTACAAGAATTAAAAGAGTTTGGGTGTAATATTGATATTTATGACCCTTGGGCAGATGAGCATGAAGTAAAAGAAGAATATAATTTATCAATCCTACAAGAGATTAAACTCGACACATCAAAATATGAAGCAGTTGTATTAGCTGTGGCGCATGAACAATTTAAAAATTTAGATCTTTCACAAAATAGCAACTGCATTATTTATGATATAAAATCTATACTAAACAAAAGTGATGGAAAACTATAAAGTGAAAAGTAAGCAAGCAACTGCACTCATTTGTTTATCTCCAAACAAGGGAGGAATGGAGTTAGCTGCTCTTAAACTTGCAAAAACACTCTCAAAATATATAGATATGACATTAATTGTTCAAGATAAGTGCTTTATGCATGAGCAGTGCTTAACTAATCCTGACTATGCTGAGCTAAAATTTAAAAGTATAGCTTTTACCACTACACTTAGCCCATCTATAATATATAATGCTCGCAAAATAGTAATCGAGCAAAACATAAAAAATGTTATCTTTGTCGGTGCCTCAGAATTAAAATCTCTATACTTTGCTTTTTTAGGTCTTGATATTAACCTAATAGTTCGCCATGGGACGACTAAATCGAATCCTAAAAAAGATTTTTTTCATAGGCTTGTATATTCCAATGTTGCCAGACATGTTGCAATATCTAAACATCTCAGTAAAAATGTAAACTTTATCGTTCCTTTTGGCAAAAATACAAAGCTCACTATCATTGTTCCTTCCATGCCAAAAAAATGTTCAATATATCAAAAAGAATCAAACAATCAAATACAGCTCCTTCATGTAGGCAGAATAACACCAGGCAAAGGCTTAAAAGAATCACTTTTAGCATGTGATGGTCTATATCAAAATGGAATAAAATTTAATCTTGACAGCTATGGTGGCATGTCTGAAAAATACAAAAATGAATTTAACTCTTTTGTAGACAGCTTAAAATATAAAGACTCTTTTCATCTGTGCGGATTCACAAACAATATCTATGATCAATATCCAAAACATGATATATTTATATTTCCAACCAAAGGTGAAGGTTTTGGCAATGTTGTGATGGAAGCAATTGCACATGGCATAATAATTTTATCTTTTGATAATACAGCAATCACCGATTTTAAAGATATGGGACTTCATATCCATTTAGTTACAGATGGTTCTGTAGATGAACTAAATGATAGACTTTTATATATTGCCAATAATTTAGAAAAAGAAAAAGCTTTAGCTTTAGAAAATATAGAAAAAGCAAAAATACTTTTTGCACCAGAAAGAGAAGCAAAAGAATACCTTGAATTGCTTATTTGAGTAAATTAATCTAGCATTATATCAATTGATACAACAAACTTGCAGTGCCAAACAGTGCAATTAGCATTATTATTTGCAAGAATTGTTTTTTATCATTTAATTCTATATTTTCAACAGTTCTTCTCTCTCTGTTTATCAGCGTTATAGCCAAAAACACAATCCAAAATGGCAAGAAAAACCTCAAATTGAACTGCGTCATGAGTGTGCCAAACAGTATAGTCAAGGTCACAAAAACTTGGATAAATCTCAAATCTTTTTCATCTTGCTTATATTTAAATACTTGATAAAAAATATTGAGGTATATCATTAAGCCAACTATTCCCAATTTTACAAGTACACTTAAAAACTGGTTATGCTCATGTGACATTTGCTTAAGAGACACCCATTTTTGAGGCAGTATCTTATGAAATTCATCTATGGAATCTCCAGTTCCCACACCAAACAATACATTATCTTTGATAATTTTGTAATCATAATAATAAACTCCGGCACGCTGACCAAGAGATGTTGAAAAGTTAGCATCTTTATTCAACAGTTTTACAATACTGGACTCTGTTTGATGTATTTTAGCATTAAATATTGGGCTGAAACTGTAGGCTAATGTAAATGTCAATCCAGCAGCCAAAAAAACAAAAATTGCATATTTTTTTAAATAAGTAATAGCTAAAATTATTGTCAAAAATAGAAAGGTAATATAGCCCGTTCTACCGCCGGTTATGAAAATATTCATAGTTGCTGTCATAATAAAAATACTCATAAAAACTTTTAGTAGAATACTGTTTTCTTCAAAAAAAGTTTTGCGAATGAGCAAAATAACAGTAAAAGCCAGAGCAACGCCATAGTGAATATGATGCAAAAATGGAGAAGGATCGCCAATCGCATATGATTGATAAAATAAAATTCCTTCTAGTTCTAATTTCCAAGGCATAAGTCCAAGCATCATGGAGTAAGAAACAAACTCACTTACTAACATACCGAGTATAAAAGCTGATATAACTTTATTTATATACCTGCCGTCTACTATTGCATAAAAGAGCATCAGATACAGACCGTATTTCACACTTTTAACCCAATGTAAACCTTCTGAGGTATTATCACTCCAAAGCAATCCTATAACATATACTAAAAAGAAATAAAAAAAAGCCCTAACAACTTGATTTGATAAAGCAAATTTAATATGTTTAACAATATCTCCTCTGATGATAAACAAGACAACCATAGAAGTAAAAACTGTTGCTTTGATTGTTTGAGATATCGGCAATAAAAAAGCATATACTACAAACAAATTATTTAGCCATAATGTCAATACATTTTTGTCTTGTAATTTCTTTGAGAATGAAATTATTTTATTCATTATGTTGTTTCAGTCCTTGATTGCATACATATTTTTTTTCTTTCTTATTTTTTTCAAATCTTTCTCTTTGTTCTTTACTCGTCGGATTGTTCTGCTTTTTATGATATAAGTGAAAAGTATTGGCTACATTTTTGCAAGAATACAGCTCTAAACCGTATGCTCTGAATCTCCAGTCTATGTCCATGTCATCAGGCAAAGAGGACTCGCCGTAACTTTCATCAAAGCCATTGATTGCCATCATGTCCTCTTTAAAACATGAAAAATTACACCCTATCAAACTTGTGTTTCTCTTTCTGTTTGCCATAAATCGCTTATATATAAAAGAGTTTGGACTGATATGTAGACCCTGCTCAAATCTGGCATTTCTGTCAGTTATCAGTTTAAAACCATGGTAAAAATAAAACTTCTCCAGTTTATACGGTGAGAGAGTGCCATCTCTGAACTTCTTAGTAAGTTCAGCATTGAGGTTAACTCTTCTTCCAGCCAAAACTCGACCTCTTTGAGCAATCCCAACATGTCCCTCAACAAAACTTGAATACGGGATAATATCGCCATCTAAAAATATAAGATATTCTCCTGAACTTTTCAGTATCCCATTATTTTGAGACCTTGATTTACGAACACCTATATCTTCTTGAAATGTATGTTTAACCTCAATACCGGATATAGATTCTACATAGTTTTTCATCTCAATACTATTGTTGTCTTCTGCAACAATCACTTCAAAATTTTTGTAAGTCTGTGTTTTCAAGGCTTCGATAATTAAATTTAAAGATTCTATATCTTTGTAGACAGCGATGATTATACTGACTTTCATATCAACTCTTTTAAAATAATTTCTAATTTTTTAAACTGTTTTTCATTTGAAAACTTTTCTTCACACTTTTTTTGCCCGGCTTTTGCAATATTCGATAACAACTCTTTATCAGCGACTAATTTCTCAATTGCAGATGCCAGACTTTCGTAATTTTGTGCTTCAAAAAGTAGCCCTGTTTGTCCCGCTTCTATTATCTCAACAACCCCTCCACTGTTCGCACCAATCACAGCAGTTCCAACCTGCATAGCTTCTATCAAAACTAAACCGAATGTTTCCCTTTTTGAAGCCAATACAACCGCATCGCAAACTTGGTAAAAATGGTGTGGATTTTTCATAAATCCCAAGAAATGAATGTTTTTTTCTAAATTCTTATCTTTTATATCCTGTTTTAAACTCTCGAGATAGGATTCTTCCATGGCATGACCAACAAAATATGCATTAACATCTAACCCTTTTTTCACTAAAATATCAACTGCTTTAATTAGCAGATGTTGTCCTTTTGCTTCATTGATTCTGCCGACCATACCAATATTAAAACTGTTGTTTTGAAACCCAAGTTCATTTTTTAGAATTTGAACTTCTGCAACACTAAGTATTTCCGGTTTAGCGGAACCCATATAAAGAACTTCTATTTTAGGTCGTATATCTTGTGGGATAAAAGTTTCAAGTTGCTCTTTTACCTGATAAGTTACCGGTAGCATTAAATCAATATTTTTATACATAAGCCTGTGATAAACATCGGCTTTAAATCTAGTCATAGTCATATTTCTAGTTTGAACAATTTTAGGTTTTGATTTGCTCAAAAGTTTTGCCAAAACAACAAAAGGGATATCTTTTGTCCAATGCATGTGAATGATTTTTACATTTTCACTATCTATAATCTTTGCCAGTTTTTTTGCACCACCAAGCATTAAAAGATTATGATTTTTTTTAATCTTTATAAATTTGTGATTTTCATCATAATACTGCTCTAACTTAGAGTTTTCATTTATGACTGAGATAACATTAAACTCATTTGCCAAAGCCTTTGCAGCTCTTACCATGTAAAGTTCAAGCCCACCCAAATCAGGAGACATGCAAAGTTCTAAAATTGTTGTTTTATTCATTTTCTTGCATCTCCAACATCAAAGCATATTTCATATAAGAACTAAAGGCAGATATAACGGCAACATTCCAGCCGTTAACTCCGTGGAATACTCCCCCTTTTAAAACAAGAGCTTTAAATAAAGCTCCTACTCCATGTAAAAATGGGTCAAAAGCCGAAGCTTTCTTCCCTTGTTCATGTGCTATTTTAGCACCACGGGTTATAAATTTATGAGAAGTTTTTACCATTTGTGCATAATTATCATAAGAGTAGTGAAGCATGTCAGCATCTAAATCTTTTACATTTTTGGTGTCTACCCTCGCATGCCCGCCGGCAGTTGTGTATCCACATGTGGTTTTGTTGTAAAGTCTGGTTACACGGTCAGGATACCAAAGTTTTATAAAACTTTTACCTACGAATGTTTTTCTGGCAAAAGAGAAAGCATCATAAGTTGTAGAATCTAAATCCAGCTTTTTTATAGCCTCAATGGCATTGGCATCCAGTCGCTCATCCGCATCTATACTTAATACCCAGTCATATTTGGCAAGCGGAGCACCAAAAGCTTTTTGAGGTCCATCACCAAGATATTCCTGCTTTACAACTTTTGCACCTAAAGACTCGGCAATTTCACAAGTTCTATCACTGCTTCTGGAGTCTACAACAAGGACTTCATCACAAACTTTCCGAACTGATTTAATCACTTCTTCAATATTTTTTTCTTCATTTAAAGTTATAATATTTGCTGTTATTTTCATAACGCAATTCTACCACAGTAAATATTTGATACAATTTTAATATAAAGGTTTTTAATGATTTATTATTTATTGCTAGCACTAATTGTAACCGTTTACATTTTTCTTGCTTTTAAAAGAGCTAAAAAATATAAATATGACCAATCTCAAGATTATATTTACTCTCTAGATAAAAATTTACTTCTTCAAGCTAAATTAGCCGACAACACTATTTTACTGCCAGATAATTATAAAGAATATGACACATTGTTTTTAAAAATAGACATCTCATATAACCTCATTTCTTATTTTTTCAAGCCAACTATTGAGATAGAAGACACTAAGCACTTTTTTGAATATGCTGCCAAAGGGATTCGATATCTCAACATCTCTCACCTTTACGATAAAACTCTAAAACTAAAACTAAAAAATCTTATTCTTTCAGACACTGACATAAGCATTTACGGTTATAAAAACAATATGGTCATGTCGGACAAAATTCTTATTTTAGCTCCCCATGCAGATGATGCAGAAATAGCGGCTTTTGGACTTTATAAAACTGCCCAAGATGTGACCATTGTAACAACCACAGCCGGGGAGCATGGTCATTGCAACTACTGTGATATATATGAAAATAACAGAACAAAAAACTCATTAAAAAAGGGTGAGCTACGAGTTTTAGATGCTCTCTCAGTTCCTTTTCTTGGAAATATAGATATAAGAGATTCTTTAACACTTGGATACTTTGGCGGAACTCTTAAGTGGATGAGTGAAAATCAAGACAAAAAAGCATCGTCACTTGTAGAGGGGGTAAAGGATATGAATCTATTTAGAAAAGTATCTCATGCAAATATAAAACTACCCGTACATGTGGAGCCTTTGCACAGTTCGTTTACAAATGATTTAAAAGAGATTATTGAGCAGATAAAACCTGCAATTATTATAACTCCCCACCCAAGTATAGATAGTCATCCAGATCACAAATACACTACAATTGCTTTGTCACATGTACTACAAGAAACAAATCATAATTGCAAACTTTTTTTATATACGAATCACCTTAACCTTAGTGAAACATATCCTATCGGTAAGATAAATTCTGCCGTTACTCTGCCACCAAACAAAAAAGAGTTTTATTTTGATTCGCTCTATTCATTCGGATTGGATAAAGACTTACAAATCGATAAGTTTTTTGCACTTGAATCTATCCATGATTTGAGAGATTCGCTAATTTTTATATCTATCAAAAAATCGTTGAAACATTTAAATAAGATGATAAAGAGAGAAGTGACGGGCAAGGACAAAAGCTACTACAAAAGAGCCGTAAGGGCAAACGAACTCTTTTTTGTAATGAAGAGTGAAAATATAGATTTATTAACTGATCTTTAGCTTTATAAAACAAGAATTTTTTTATCGAATTTAGTTAAATATTTTATGTTCAAAAACTCTTTTGCTTTTTTGTTATCACATATTGATTCTAAAATATCACCATTTCTGGAATCTTTATATTGTTTTTGAAAGTTTTTAGAGTATTTTGTATTCATAATATCAAATAGTTTATTGATTGATATTTTTTCTCCTGTACCTAAACAAAATATTTCACCTGATATATTTAAAGTGTTCATAGCTTGTATGTTCCCTTTTGCTATATCTTTAACATAAATAAAATCTCTATATTGTTCCCCGTTTCCGTAAATAGTAGGTACTTTATTATTTTTAAACATATTATCAAATATAGATATAACACCGCTATAGTCACTTGTAGCCAGCTGTCTTTCTCCATAAACATTGAAATATCTCAAGACAACAGTTTCTAAACCATACAGTTCACTATAAAGTTTCATATATTGCTCACCAATTAATTTTTCATATCCATAAGGAGATATTGGCTTTATAACTGAGTGTTCGTTTTTTGGTAAAGTCGGTTCATCACCATATACAGCAGCACTGCTTGAAAAGACAACTCTGATAACATTATTTACTTTTGAAGATTCAAGAATGTTCAAAGTACCTCTTACGTTAACATCATGGCTTAACAATGGGTTATTTATGCTTTCTTGTACTGAGACAATTGCAGCAAGATGATAAACTTGGTTTATACTGTGTTCTTTCATAATTTTATCTATTAAATCATAATCCCTGATGTCAGCCTCAATATATTCAAACTTATTATTACTATCTAAAGATTTAATGAAGTCTATGTTTTCATATGTTCCACTGTATAGGTTGTCTATTCCAATAATATTATTTTCATCATTTTTTAAAAGTTCTTCAACTAAATGCGAAGCAATAAAGCCTGCAGCACCCGTGATTAAAATATTCATCTATACTCCTTGAACATATAATTTTTTATATCTATTTACAATGGTTGAAGGTTGAAATTTTTGTGTAAACTCACTAAAATTCCACTCTTTATCTTCATTTATAGTTTCTACCATTTTTTTTGCAAACTCTTTAGTATCAAAATCTACTAAATAATTTTCCAACTCATCTGTCATTATATCTTTCACACCGCCTTTTGATTTTGTAGATATAATTTTAGTTTTACAAGCTAATGCTTCCAATACAACTGTAGGTAAACCTTCTGCTTTAGATGTTAAAGTAAATAATTTCGCATTTTTAACCCATGGAAATGGATTTGCAAGTAACCCTAAAAGCCTAACATGTGATGCTAAACCCAAATCTATAATATTTAATTTAATATTATTCATATCATGCCCATCCCCTACTAAAACAAGCGCAATATTAAGATTTAGCTTTTCTCTTGCATACTTATATGATTCAAGTAAGAAAGAAATATTTTTATTTGGTGTAATTCTACCTACACTAATAATATAATCCTCTTCTATTTCAGGTTTATATTCATCAGCTTTCTTTTTTATTTCTTCTATGCTTAAAGGATTGTTGACTATATTTACTGATTTTGCTTTTACGGATGTAATTTGTAAAACTTCTTCAATTTTATCTTTGACACCGCTGGAAACACCTGCTAAATTTTTGTCGGAATATACACATCTGATGTAAAAATTATTTAAGGGCGTTCCATGTTTTATAAATACGCTCTCAACCATCTGCACAACTCTATCATCTTTGAATGGCCAGATAAGCTCAAAAGTTCCATGTCCGCGCATTATTATTAGGTCAAATTTACCATATTGTTTTTCAAGTTTATTCAATTTGTATTTAAATACCGGAGCAAAAAGCAAGCCGCTGTATATAAAATATGTACCTCTAAAAATTCCATTTAAAATTTTTGCAAGAACTCTGAGTACAAAACCTACTATAGTTAAGTCAAGAGCTTTGTCTAAATTAAAATGATGAAAATGAACACTGTTCTTTGGGGTAAAAGCTCTTTTTTTATCTTTAAAATATATAAGATGTGCTTCATCACCGGCATCTGCAAATGCTTCTGAAAGATTTACAGCAACTCTCTCCATTCCGCCAATTTTTAAACTTCTCACAATAACAGCTACACGCATATAAGTCCTTAGTCATTAAAATGTTATAATATCAAATCAATTAAGTAAAGTAGGTTAATTTGTCACATAAACTTATAATCAACAAGAAATATAAAAATTTTGAAAAATATTTATTAAATATAAAAAATATTTTTAATAATGCTGACAATAGCATACACAAAGCAAGAAATGAATTAAAAATTATCGAGTTAAACAATCTAAAATGTGTCGTGAAATCATTTAAAATTCCCCATGCCATAAATAGAATAGCTTATACATTTTTTAGAGATGGAAAAGCAAAAAAGTCTTATATGAATGCAATAAAACTAAACGAATTGGATGTAAACACACCTGAACCAATTGGAGTTATAGAGTTCTTCAATCAAGGACTTCTAAGTGAGAGTTATTTTATCTCAATATATGAACCTTATGATTTTACAATCAGAGAAGTATTTCATCACAAAGCAGATAACTATCAAGAGATTTTAAAACAATTTACAAAGTTTACATATGAGACACATCAAAAAGGCGTTTGGCATGTAGATTATTCACTTGGAAATATTCTTATCACCAAAAAAGATGACTTGTATAAATTTTCTTTGGTTGATATCAACAGAATGGAATTTAAAACCATCTCAGGATATGAAGGTTTAAAAAACTTCAACAAGTTCTGGGCTAAAGATGATAATGACCTTTTAACAATTGCTAAAGAGTATGCAAAACTTGCCTCTTTAGATGAAACAAAAGCTATAAAAATTGTTTTCGATGAAGCAAAGGGCTTAGAAGCAAAAGTAAGTTTAAAAAGACAATTAAAAAAATATACTTAAATAGTTTGCAATCTCTTCACTATATCGTCAAAAAGCATCTTTCGTTCTTCTTTATCATACGGAAGCATAAAGTTACTCTGAATACGTTCATCTCCAACACCCTTCCATCTCTTAGAACTTGCAAATAAAGTATCAGCGAAAAATGTTATGGTTGGAGTTCCGACAAGTGAAGCCAAATGAAATGTACCTGTTGACGTGCTCACGAAAAGTTTAAAATTACTTATCAGCTTTGCAAAGTAGATTAAACCCTCAAGTGAAAGATAAAAAACTACATCTTCTCCCATCAGCCTGTTTTGCATCTCTTCGTATAGTTCCAGCTCATCTGGTCCGAATGTTAAAACTACCTGATATTTTCCATGTTTGAGAACTTCTCTTATAAGAATTTCATACTCATCAAGGTTCCAGTTTGCATCACTTGAACCTCCAAAACCGACATGGAAAGCTATTATCTCTTTTTCTATGTCGTTGTTTGCGCAAAATACCTTATACACTTTTTTTGCATCGCTAAACTCTAAAAGCGGCTTTTTGTAATCTAAATCTATATCAGGAAAGAGAGTTTTTGTAAGTTGCAAGTTGTATTCAAACTCTGCCATCTTGACTTCACTGCGTCTCTGTTTAATTCTGTCTGTATAAAAAATCTGAGCTATTTTTGTCGCCGGAGCAATTCTCTTTGGAATTCTTGCTAAAAACTGGGCAAAGGCTACACGAGTATTTGAAAAAAGAGTTAAAGACACATCTATCTTGGCAGCACGCAGTTTTTTACTAAACTCCCGTATATTGCTTTTTCCATCATCCACTATTACCTCATCTATGAAGTCACAAGAGCTTGCTAAAGCCTCATTCAGAGATGCTACACATGCAATGATTTTATGTTCAGGATTGTAATGCTTTAAAACATACATAGCAGGAAGAGCAGTTATAAAATCGCCCAGTTTATCTGTACGAACCACTAAAATATTCATTAGTCTTTTCTTACCCGCATAAATGAAGCAAATTTCGGTTTTCCATATTTTGTAAAACCAAAGTACTTAAAAGTGACTATGGTATCAAGAGATGGTGGATTCCTTCTCTCTTCATCACTGAAACCGCTTCCTATATAAAATTTTACCCCATTCTCAAGTTCAACATGTAAGCTTCCCATCATCCCTTTAAATTTCCCTTTTCCCTTTTTGTAGCCTATAACTTTGCCTTCCATGTCCTCAGCAAGTTTCACCTTCAAAACTGAACTGCTTCTACCATCAAAATAGTTTCTAAAACCATCTTTTATAACAACACCTTCTCCACCTTTAGCTAAAATAGCTTTTAAAAATCTATCAAGTTCTTTTTTTGTGTTACATGTAGTTTGCTCTATTATATGAACATGATCAAGATTATTTTCAGTGATATAATCTTGTGCTTTTTGAAGTCTTGCTAAAAAATTTCCCTCTGCATGTGGGACTTCAAATATCTTATATTTTATTTGAGACCATTTTGCACTGGGAGTTTCGTCTAGAACTATTGACTGAATATTTTCAAAATCGCCTCGTTTACTCCAAAGCTCACCATCAAGTTCAAAAGAGGGAAAATTTTTAATAAACGAAGCGGGAGGATGAAAAATCCTGCCTTGTCTTGTGAGTAAATTTTTGCCATCCCAGTAAGCCCGAATACCGTCAAACTTTTCAGACATAACCCAGCCGGAGATATTTTGATCTTTATAAATCAGAGCTTTTTGTAGCGTCAGAGCATTTAATTCTATTAAAAATAAAAAAATGACTACAAAAAGCTTGAGCACTTTTATTTCACTCCGATTTGAAAATACTCAAATCCAAGTTCTTCCATTTTTACTTTTTTAAACTGATTTCTGCCGTCAAAAAAGATAGGATTTTTGAGCAGTTTTATCATCTCATCAAAGTCAGGGCTTCTAAACTCTTGCCACTCTGTTACCAGGATAACTGCATCCGCATCTTTAAGCGCATCATACTTGCTGTCTACATAAGAAACTTTATCGTTCCCTTTTAGATAATGTTTTTCTGCTTCATGTCGAGCTTTTGGGTCATACGCTACGATTTTTGCACCCCTGTTTGTCAGTTCTTTAATAATAGTAATAGAGCTGGCTTCTCTCATGTCATCAGTTTCAGGCTTAAAGCTCAGTCCCCAAACTCCAAAAGTTTTACCTTCAAGATTTTCACCGAATCTTTTAATTACTTTATCCGACATCACTTTTTTCTGTGCATAGTTTACATCTTCAACGGCATCAAGTATTCTTGGCGTGTAACCGAAATCTTTTGCTGTTTTTGCTAGAGCTTGAACATCTTTTGGAAAACAGCTCCCGCCATATCCGCAGCCCGGATAAATAAAGCTGTACCCTATTCTGCTGTCGCTTCCTATGCCGTCTCTTACTCTGTTTATATCAGCGCCGACAAGCTCACAAATCTGACTCATCTCATTCATAAAAGAGATTTTAGTTGCAAGCATAGCATTTGCAGCGTATTTCGTCATCTCTGCAGATTTTATATCCATAGCGATAAAACGGTCATGGTGCTTCATAAACGGAGCATAGAGTTCATGCATGATGTCCATAGCTTTTTGATTATCTGCTCCGATAACGACACGGTCAGGATGCATAAAATCCTGAATAGCCGCACCCTCTTTTAAGAACTCTGGGTTTGAAACAACATCAAATTTTATGTCAACTCCGCGGTTGTCAAGTTCAGCTTGAATCGTTGCTTTAACCTTGTCCGCAGTTCCAACAGGCACAGTTGACTTGTCTACTACAACAATATAATTTTCAATACTTTGTCCGATAGTTTTTGCAACCGCTAACACATATCGTAAATCAGCGCTTCCATCTTCACCCATAGGAGTGCCTACTGCAATAAAACATATTTTAGAATTGGCTATAGCTTCTTTAGAATTAGTAGTAAAATCTATACTTCTTTTTTTATAGTTTTCTAAAGTCATATCTTCTAAGCCAGGTTCATATATAGGAATAATACCTTGTCTTAAATCTTCAATTTTTTTCTCATCTATATCTACACATGTAACTTTGTTTCCCATTTGTGCAAAACACACACCACTTACAAGTCCGACATAGCCTGTTCCAATTACTGATATTTTCATTTGATAATTTCCTAAAGTTATTTTGATTTATGATTTTACATTAAAAACGATATAATCACACTTATATATATGTAGGAATTATTATTGAATTTTAAAAATAGATATACGCAAGTCATTTCAGCGACTCTTTTTAGTTTTTTTCTTTTTCTCGTGGTTAGGTTGTACTTTTACTTTTCATATCAAGAGTATTTTTCAAATCTAACACTTTTGGAAACTTTTCAATCCTTTCTCATGAGCTTTAGAGTCGACGCTGCCATCATTTTCACCTTTACATCTTTGCTCTGGCTTGCCCTGCTTTTGCCGTTTAAATTTACAACAAATAAAATATACAGGACTGTTTTAGGTACGTTATGGGGAATTATTATCGCTTCCATAGTATTTTTTAATATTGGCGATAGTTTATATTTTGGATTTGTGAACAGGCACATAAGCAATGAGCTCAGCGTAATAGGAAATGATGTCGGGATACTCGTAGATATGGCGATTGACTATTTTTTATATCAAGCAATCTTTTCTGCTGTTATTTTCTTTAGTATCATTTATCTTTTTTACAAGCTATTTTCAGCAACAATACTCAACAAAAACGTAAGTACAAAAGAGTGGCTGTATATTCCACTCATTATCATAATCGCATTCATCGGCATACGAGGCAAAGTCAATGGCATATCCTTTGGTATATCAGATGCCTTTGCCGTAAATAAGGTGGCTTCAGGTAACCTCGCACTCAATGGCTTTTTTTGTTACTACCGTGGAGGAAATCGTCAAGATATCAATCATGCAGCCATTGGGATTGATGATGCCCTCAAAACGGTAAAAAATGAGTTAAGCTCAGATAAAATAAAGTATGTAAAGAACGATTTTCCTCTCATGAGACACTACAAAAACTCTGCTCAAAAAAACTACAATGTTGTCATAATTTTGATTGAGAGTCTAAGTGCCCAATATCTAGATGCAATATCTCATAACAAATACGGAGTCACACCTACTCTCGATAAAATGGCAAAAGAGGGTTTAGTATTTACAAATTTTTATGCCAATGGACAACGCTCTTTAGAGGGCATTACATCTATTTTTACAGGTATTACACAGCCGGTTGGATTTGAAAGCCTTGGGGAAGGGCTGGAACTTTACAATCCAAGCTACCTAGGAAAGATAGCCAAAGAAAATGGATATGCTACTCTCTCCATGCAAAGCTCAGACAGAGGCTCATTTAGGGTGGACAAACTAAGCAAACTTGCCGGATTTGAAGATTATTACGGAGCTGAAGACATGCCATCTTCGGGAGTTGAGGCTGGAAAGCCTCATTTTGGACAGTGGGATGGAAATATGTTTAGATTTTTATCTTCTAAACTTCATACGATTAAAGAACCTTTTATCAGTTTTGCCTTTACCGCATCTACACATGTACCCTATTATTCACCGGGGGAACAATGGGAAAAATATCCCCACAGCACAAAAACTGAAAAAGGTTTTTTAAATACTGTAAATTATGTTGACACACAAATAAATGAGTTTATGGAGCGCTCAAAAAAGGAGCCTTGGTTTGACAATACTATTTTTATTTTTACAGCCGATCACTGCAACCATACAAAACTCAAAGATATTATTAAAACAGACAAAAAAGAAGTTTTGTTATCAGAGTTTCATATCCCCTTAATCGTTTATGCTCCAAAAATATTTGAAGCCAAAAAAATCGATATTGTAGGTTCACATGATGATATCCCTATGTCAATTTTAGATATATTGGGATTAAAAAACAACTTTGCCAGCATCAGCCAATCTCTCTTTGATGAAAGTGTTAAAAGCAGATTTGCTTTTGTCAAGATGGGAAATTCGATTGCTCTTACAGATGGTAAAGGAGCTGTTCATTACAATTTTAAAAACTTTCTAGATGGTGAAGGAAATAGCAGCAAAAACTTAGAAGACCTTTTACTTAGCATAGATACCGTACAGTCTGCACTTCTTAAGCAGTCCAAATGGATGAGTCAAAATTGAAAGCTCCATTTCAGTGGGATAACTACTCCGACCAGCCGGCACAATTAAAAGATAAAAGCTACAAAAAGCAGATGCGTAAAAAAGAGTTGCTCTCGCTAATAAAAACTTTTATACTCGCACTTTTCATACTTCCTCTCTCTCTTATCATGATGCCGTTCGTCAGAAGAAAAGATATAAATTCCAACACTTTCTTTTCTCTTGGAGTGGACTATCAGAGAGAGCCCGAACTGACTTTAGAACTTTTAAAAGAGCTTGATGTTGAGAGGATTTTAGTTCGTTTTAAATTATGGGAGATGGAAACACTTGATGAACTCAAAAATTTCATCTTGGCAAATGAAGGTAGAAGCATCACACTAAAAATACTTCAAGACAAAGAACATGTAGAAGATTTAGCGCTTTTAGAAAAAGATTTAAGAGCTATATTTTCAGCGCTTAACGGTCTTGTAGAAATTTATGAGATTGGTTCAACCATAAACAGAGCAAAATGGGGATTTTTCAGTGTCAATGAATACAGCCGTTTTTACAAAACTGCTTATGACTTAAAAATGTCCGAATTTCCACATGTGAAGCTTATAGGAAGCGGTGTGATAGATTTTGAGTACCATTTTACAGCTCACTCTCTTTTTAATTTTTTCAAATACTGCTACGACGGAATAGCTGCTTTACTTTATGTAGACAGAAGAGGTGCTCCTGAAAATACTCAGATGGGGTTTACCTTATCAGATAAGATTGCTCTGCTCAGCACTATGATTTGGCTCTCTCCTAAGACAAAAAATATTTTGCACATAACTGAAGTCAACTGGCCGATAACCGGAACTGCTCCGTATGCACCAACGAGTGAACATGAGTGTGTAAATGAAGAAGAATATGCAGACTACATGTTAAGATATTATTTACTGGCTTTTGCATCCCAACAAGTTGATTCTGTTTCATGGCATCAATTGATTGCGCCTGGTTACGGGCTAATAGATAATAGAGAAACAATCAAAAAACGTTCTGCATTTTATACTTATAAATATATGTTAAAAAATCTAAAAAATGCACAATTTCTACGCTTGGATATTAAAAGAGATTATTACATACTTCAGTGCTTGGTAGACAATAAACTTTTACAAATTCACTGGTCCTTAAAACCGACTACACTTCAAAATGAAGAATATTTTGAAGTGTTTTCTCGTGATGGAAAACTTATACAAGAAGATATTTTAGAGATTAGTTCATCTCCGTTATATATTTACATCAAAGGCACGGTATAATCAAATGATGAAAAATAAATTTTTAAATGTACAGCTTTATATATGGCTGGCTTTTGTAGTTTTGTCCTTAATTTTTATCTTTATTCCACAAGTTGACATCTATGTGTCAAACCTATTTTATAATGGTGAAACATTCCCTGCGAATCAAACATTCTTAGAAGAGTTCTTTTATCGTTCGGTTCAACCACTAATATTAGTTTTTTCTATATCGAGTTTAATAATTTTTATATATAATACTATTTCAAAAAAAAATATTTTAAATATCAATGCTAAGGTTATTCTTTACTTGTTGTTAGTTTTGGGAATAGCCCCAGGATTGATAGTAAATGTAATACTGAAAGATAACTGGGGCAGACCAAGACCGGCACAGACCATAGAGTTTGGAGGAACCATGAATTTTACGCCAGCTTACATACCAAGCAAACAAGATGGTTACTCTTTTTCATCTGGACATGCAGCTGCAGCTTTCTCTATCATGGGTTTTGCACTTTTAGCAAAACGAAGAAGAAAACTATGGATGAGTCTTGCTTTGACTTATGGAACTCTTGTAGGTATTGCCCGGATGGCAGCTGGCGGACATTTTTTAAGCGATGTTATCACCTCTTTCTTTATAGTATATATTTTTACCCATATATTTTACAAACTGATTTTTAAAGAAGAGAGTGATGCATAAAAATCAGTTTACTCAAATTTTAACACTCATTTTTTTTAGTTTTATAGTCCTTATGGCTATCAGACTTACACTTTATAATTTTTATCAGGATGATTTTTCTGACCTAACCGATAATGAATTCTATGCTTCGCTCTTTATGGGTTTCAGGGTAGATATGATTACCATTCTTACCTTTTCATCCCCTTTTATACTACTTTTACTTTTTACTATAAGAGCTAAACATAGAGCTGTTATTGCAACTATATGGGCCGTAATATTAAACATCATTTTTATACTCAGTTTTAGTGATGTACTTTACTACGACTATATTCATAGACACATTTCAAACGAGATTTTCAATCTTGCTAATGATGCTGATATTATCACCGGCATGGCATTTGGGTCAATGCTTTACTACACACTTGGAGCAATACTTTTAAGTGCTGTGTTTTTATACGCAGTGCATAAAATTTTCTCTCATAAGCTCGATACCTTCATCGCAGGTAAAAAACTTATTATACTCACCCTCATAACAATAGCAGTTGTATTTATAGGAATAAGAAATAATTTTGGAGGCAAGAGTTTTGGCAGCAGCGATGCTTACGCAGTCAACAAAGTGAGCAGCGGAAATTTGGCACTCAATGGTTTTTTTACCATTTATAGAACAGCAAAAACAACACAAAAACACAATCTCTTACACTTTGATGAAGCAATAAAAATTACGCAAGAGGCAATGAGTTCACAAAATGCTCCTTTTATAGATAAAAAGTATCCCCTTCTTCGTTCTTATCCGCATAAAGATACACCAAAATATAATGTAGTCATAGTTTTGCTAGAATCATTCGGGGCAGAACACTTAGACGGTTTTACGCACTACAAAGAGTTAAATGTAACTCCCTATTTTAAAGAGTTATCAAATGAAGGACTGAAGTTTACAAACTTCTATTCTAATGGCTACAGATCTATTTTTGGTATAACTTCCATTTTTACAGGCATTACTATTCCCGCTGGTTTTCAGTATCTTGGAAAAGGGCTAGAACTCTCAAACCTCAGTTATCTTGGCAAAGTTGCTAAAGAAAATGGATATTCAACCGTCTCCATGCAAGCAGCAAATAATCGTTCCTATAGAGTCGATGCAGTAAGTGCATTGGCCGGATTTGATGAGTATTACGGCGCACAGGATATGCCGAATGTGGAAGCAATAGATGAAGGTAGAGAACCGTTAACAGGAACTTATGACTTTAACATGCTCGATTTTTATCATAAAAAATTAAATGAGATGAAAGAACCATTTTTAGGTTTTGCTTTTACTGATTCAACACACTCAGATTTTCACCTTCCAAGTAAAACTTATGAGAGATATCCTCATGATCTGAAAAATTATAACGGCTCTTTAAATGCTTATATCTATGCCGATAATTCCATAAAAAGATTTATGGATGGTGTCAAAAAAGAGCCTTGGTTTGATAGGACGATTTTTATATTTACATCAGATCATGGAAGCTCAGATGCATTAAATCCTATTGCAAGACAATACCGCCCAGATGATAAACCGTTACCATCCATAGAACACTTTAGAATTCCACTTATTATCTATGCTCCAAAAATCTTCAAACCGGAAATTATTAAAACTATAGGTTCCCATAATGACATTTTTCCTACAATTGTAGATATGCTTGGCTGGAAGGCAGATATTACAACAATGGGAAGCTCACTTTTTGATAAAGACATACATGAAAGATTTTCTTACTTTTTTGCCGGTAATTTGATTGGACTTGTTAGCGATGATGGGTATATAAAATATAACTTTAAAAATATAGTTGAAACCTCGGCAGATGAGAACAAAACACACAAGATGAAAAAATTACTTTTTGCAGTGGATACAGCTGAAGCTACACTGTTACAAAAAAATGGATGGACAAAATGAAAATCTTAGTAATACTTCCAAACTGGCTAGGTGATGCCATTATGGCTACGCCTGCTATAGAGTTATTGACATATAATTATCCGCGGGCCAGATTTACTTTTGTAGGCAGTCATGTCAGTATTGAAGCATTAAAGCACCATCCCCGCTGTGAAAATGCAGTAGTTGATGAAACAAAAAAAGCCTCAAATAGATTTTTGGCAACTTTTAAACTAGCCCGTAAATTAGGAAAATTTGATTTAGCAATAAGCTTTAGAAGTCAGCTCCATTCCTCAATGCTTCTTAGATTAACTTCAACTGTGGTTTGTATTGCAAAACGCTCTTGGCATTCCAGATTTTTACTCTCACATACGCCAAAGATGCCAAAAAACCAACATCTATCTATGCAATATGCAAAACTAGCCATGACAGATGCAGATAATTTTAATCTTTATGTGCCGAACTTAACCCTGTATATAGAAGCTAAAGAGTTTGAAAGACCAACTTTGGGGATAAATGCAGGTGCAACTTATGGAAGTGCTAAAAGGTGGTATCCTGAACGGTTTGCAGCTGTAGCAAAAGAATTTTCAGATAGATATGACATTCTTATATTTGGTGGACCTGATGAAATTGGGATGGCTAATGAAATTGAGCTACACTTAAAAGCTTCACATGTAACAAATTATCTCAACTTAGCTGGAAAAACAGATATAAAAGAACTTTGTGCAAATATAGGTGGATGCTCTTTGTTTATAACTAACGATAGTGGACCTATGCATGTGGCAGCGGCATATCAAGTTCCCACTGTTTCAATTTTTGGACCGACAAAACATAAAGAAACTTCTCAATGGAAAAATGAAAAAAGCATAATAGTAAGACATGAGATGGAGTGTTCCCCATGTATGAGAAGAGAATGCCATCTAAAGCATCATGCTTGTATGAAAGATATTACAGCTTTGGAAGTTATAGAAGAGATAAAACAATTAGTAAGTTAACAAAATTGTCCTTGTATCTTTTCTATGGTTCTTGTTGTACTTTTTCCATCTACAAAGTCAACAAGCTTTAACTCTCCGGCAAACTCGGTACCAACAACATCTTTGCCTTCATAATCACCACCCTTCACAAGCACATCCGGTTTTATCATTTTTATAAGCTCATAAGGTGTATCTTCAACAAAGGGAACAACATAATCAACAGCTTCAAGGGCCGCTAATAAATATGCTCTATCTTCAGCTATATTTACTGGGCGAGTTGGCCCTTTTAGTCTGCTGACTGATTCATCAGAGTTTAATCCAACTATTAAAATGTCTCCAAAACTTTTTGCTATTTGAAGATACTTTACATGTCCGACATGTAAGATATCAAAACATCCATTTGTAAAGACAACTTTTTTTCCGCTATTTCTGCATCGGTCAACTATGGTTTCAATATCTTCAAAACTTTTTATATGTGCATCTGAAGTACTTTTATGCAAAGATGCTTCATACTCTTCAATTTCAGCAAGACTAACAGTAGCTGAACCTATCTTACCTACAACCACTCCAGCTGCCAGATTGGCAAATGCTGCAGCTTGTTCAATGTTTTTTCCTGCACTCAAAGCAAAGGCGATAGATGCGATTACAGTATCTCCTGCACCGGTTACATCAAAAACTTCTTTTGCAACTGTTGGAAATATTTTCACTTCTTTATCATAGGTAGCAATTCCATCTTCAGAAAGAGTGATGAGAGAGATTCCCAAATCACACTCTTGTTTTAATTTTACTAAAGCTTCCCTCAGTGTTTCTTCACTATTGATATTTATATTAGTAGCAAGCATCGCCTCTTTTTTATTCGGTGTTAAAAGATAAGCGCCTTTATATTTTGTAAAGTCTGTTCCTTTTGGATCAACTAAAACTTTTACATTATCTTTTTTTGCAAGAGCTATAATGCCTTGGCATAAGACGTCGGTTAATACACCTTTCCCATAATCAGATAAAATCACCATGTCATAAGCAGATATATCACGAGATAAGGACTTTAATATTTCAGTGACAGATGTGTCTAAAATATCATTCTTACTTTCATTATCATATCTTAGCACTTGTTGACTTACCGCTATCACTCGACTTTTTTTGGATGTTTTTCTTTTCGTTTGCATTATAATATTTTTAGTGTCAACGCCGATATTTTCAAGCATGCTGATGAGTTCAACCCCATTATTATCATCACCAATAACACTGCACACGCTCACATGAGCACCAAGAACATTTAAGTTGTTTATAACATTTCCTGCACCGCCAAGCACTGTCGTCTCTTTTGATATATCAACAACTTGGACGGGTGCTTCAGGTGATATTCTCTCACAGCTTCCCCATAAATAGTGGTCAATCATCAAATCGCCTACTACAAGGATATTTGGCTTAAAGCTTTTAAGAACGTTCATCTATTTAACTTCTTCTTCATACATTCTTTTAATCTCGTCTACATAGGATTTTATTCCATCTTCCATCTCAAATCTTGGCTCATAGCCCAAAACTTCTTTCGTAGTTGCTATATCTGCCTCAGTGTGAAACTGATAGCTGCCGATGAAGGGATTGGGAATATATTCACACGTAAAAGTTGTGCCCAGTTCTTTTTGTAAAATATCAACTATATCCTGAAAACTTCTTGCCTTTCCCGTTCCTACATTATAAATGCCGCTTTCTTTAGGTTGCATCGCTTTTATATTTGCCTGAATAATATCTTCTATAAATATAAAATCACGAAGAATTTTATCGCTGTCTTCAAAAAGACGAGGATTTTTACCGGCTAACAACTGATGTCCAAACTGTAAAATCATGGAAGCTGTTGTATTTTTAAAATATTCTCTTGGGCCATAAACATTAAAATACCTGAGTCCGACTATGGAGATATCAGATTCTTTCATGTATTGTCTACTTAGATTATCCATACTGAGTTTTGAGAATCCATAGACGTTATTAGGTGCTTCACGCCCCACTTTCTGAGGAGATTCAGCATTTCCATAGGTAGCAGCAGATGAAGCGTATATCATGTTAGCATCATGCGCAACCGCTAAATTCAGTAAGTCCTTATAAGCGTTTACGTTGGTTTTAATCATCAAATCTTGCTCAAGTGCCGTCGTATCTGAAATAGCTGCTTCATGAAATATGTAGTCAAATTTATAATTAATTTCTAAATCTAACAACAAGTCCTTATCGTTAATATCTCCGCTAATAATTTCTCCGTTAAATCCAAGAAGATTTTTAAAGTGACCAAAGCTTTTTAGATTACCGTTTGAGAGTTTTTCCCCGCTTCTAAAGCTGTCAAGCACTACAACTTTTGCATCTGGATGATTATTTTGAAAGTAAAAAGCCAAGTTCGAACCTATAAATCCTGCTCCGCCCGTTATTAAAATTGTTTTATCTTGAAGTGTATCTTCTATATATTTCATTTTATCATCCATTATATTATTTCTTTAGTAAAATAATAGCTAAAATTCATTAACATCCATTTAAGACTCAAAGCAATATAATATGCGCGAAACTTTAATTTAAGGGAATAAAATGAAAAAAATCGTAATTACTTCAATAGCTGCATTAACTGTAGCTTCAACTTTAATGGCTGGTGTAAATGGTGCGGCATGTGCGGCTTGTCATGGTCAAGCATTTGAGAAAGTAGCTCTTGGTAAATCAAAAGTTGTTTCTGAAATGACTCATGCTGATATTGCAACTGCAATGAAAGGCTATAAAGACGGAAGCTACGGCGGACCAATGAAAGGTGTTATGAAAGGTCAAGTTGCTAAGTATTCTGATGCTGAGTTAGACGCTTACTCACTAACAATCGGTAAATAATCACATATTTACTTTGAATTGCCTTTTCTTGGCAGTTCACTTTATCCATTTCTCTTTAACTATTCTGGTCTATAGCCACTTTTTAACTTTTCTTTTTTTTGTTCTTGTTTGAACGCATCATTTAAATCTTCTTCACCATCAAATTTAACGGCATTTAAAAACTTCTCTTCATCATCAAACTGACCACTCTTTAGTGCCCAAAGAAAAGCAAACAATGCAATAGCTCCTAAAAATATTGATGCTCCAAGCATCATAGCAATTACCCAATCATCCACTTGTAATCCTTTTAATTTTTATTCCATTTCCAACGAATACGCATGGAATTACCTACAACTAAGAGAGAACTCACACTCATGGAAATTGCGGCGATTAGAGGTATGATATACCCAGCCATTGCCAAAGGAATTGTAATAGCGTTATAAGCCAAAGAGATTCCTAAATTTTGCTTTATAAGGCCATAGGTAGTGCGTGAAATTTTAAATGCATCTTCTAATGACTTTAATGAATCATTTAAAAGTATTACATCACTAACATCAACTGCAATATCACTACCACTGCCCATTACAATGCCAATATCAGCAGATGCCAATGCTAAGATATCGTTTATTCCATCTCCAACCATCACAACTGTTTTGCCCTCTTTATGAAGACTATCTATAAAGTTTGATTTATCCTCAGGAGTTTGTTCATACATAAGCGCACTAATACCAACCTTTTGCGCAACTTTTTTAGCACTAAAAGAGTTATCACCAGTTAGCATTATAGTTTTTATCCCTCTTTTTGCCAAACTCTCTATAACATCTTTTGCATCACTTTTTATCTTATCACTTAGCTCATAAATTGCCAATACTTTATCATCTATAGCAAAATAAAATAGTGTATTATCACTTGTAAATTCTACGCTGATGTTTTTATCTTTCATAAGTTTTAAATTACCGCCAAAAAAGTTTTGCTCCTCAAAAGTTGCACTTATCCCACATGCCGGAATCTGAGAAAATTGCTCAAAAATAACTTCATCAATTTCTTGATTATTTTCTTTTAAATATTGAACTATCCCTTTTGCCACAGGATGATTTGAAGATTTGACCAATGAATATAAAAGTTTAATATCAAATTCTTCATAGATATGCTCTTTTACAACTTCAGGTTTTCCAACAGTTATAGTGCCTGTCTTATCTAAAACAAGAGTATCAACTTTTGCCATCGTCTCTAGTTGTGCCGCTTCTTTAAAAAGAATTCCTCTTCTTGCTCCCAAACTAAGACCGACCAAGGTTGCAACTGGAGTGGCAAGAGCTAAAGCACAGGGGCAAGCAATAATAATAACGGAAATACCCACCATAAAAGACTCTTCAAAACTATGTGGCCATAGCCACCAAAAAGCAAAAGTTAAAAAGGAAAAAGCTAAAATTACTGAAGAAAAATACTCAGAGAGTGTGTTAGCCATCTGCTGAATTTTCGGTTTTTTATTTATTGCAGTATCTAAAAGTGCAACAAGATTTGATAATGTAGAGTGTTCAAAATCTTTTGTAGCCCTAAAATGAAAGTCAGCATCTATACTGGTTGTTCCACCGATGACACTATCACCTTTACTCTTATAAATAGGCTCATTCTCACCTGTTAAACTTGATTCATCAAAAGAACCATCACCTTTGACTATTTCACCGTCAAGTAAAACTTTTTCTCCAGAAGACACAACAACTATATCTCCAACCAGTACATCAGCTAATTTACAAGAAATAATCTTATTATCTTTAAGAATATTGACTTCATTTGGAAAATTACTACCAATAATATCCAAAGCATCTATAGCATTTTTCTTACTTAAAACCTCTAAAAACTTTCCGATAAGAACAAAAGTGATTATCATACTCACAGAGTCAAAATAAGCTTCTCCAGAGCGTGCTACAGTAATATATATAGAGTATATGTATGTTAAAGTTGCTCCAGTTGCAACAAGGATATCCATGTTAACAACTTTTGTTTTTATGCCGTAGTACGCGCCTCTGAAGAATATCCACCCACTATAAAAAAGTACAGGAGTAGCAAGAACACCCTCAGCAATATTTAACATGGTTTTGATGTCTTGAGTTATTCCGCTGAAATAACCGGCATACTGAGCAACAGCAATCCACATAATATTCATAGAACTAAAAATAGCAACTGCCATTCTTAGATAATAGTCTTTTCTCTCTTTATTAGCATGTGCTTCTTGAATAGAAGCATCATAAGGAAAGGCGTTATATCCAATAGCTCTAATCATATCTATAATTGCAGATAATTTTACAACACTATCCGCCCAAACTACCACAGCTTTATTGTTTGTAAAATTAATATTAGCCTCAATAATGCCATCCATCTTATGGAGTGCCTTTTCATTCAACCATACACATGCAGAACAATGGATACCTTCAATTATTAAAGAGACTTCTTGAAATCCGTCACTGTTCGTTTTTACAAACTTATCATAAAAAGCTGGTGAATTAAAATTAGAAGAGTCTTCGTATTGTTCGGTTGGCGGTGTTAAAGTTGTGCTTCCGGCTTTGTCATAAAAACTTGTTAATCCTTCATCACTTAAAAGATGAAAAACCCCCTTGCAGCCATTGCAGCAAAAATAATGCTCATCATCAACAATCATAACAGACTTGTCAAATTCTAAATGACAATGTGAACATGCTATATTATTTGACAATTTCAAATTTTCCTAAAACTTTGTTTTTTACGATTTTATTCCATGGTTGCACATGCCCATTCATACAGATATATGTGCCATTTTCTTTTAAAGATTTTGCAAAACCTATTGCCATTCCTAGATTAAAACTAGATTCTATTTTATCAACCTCAAAAGGCTTCATAGCACCGGTTAATATTATTTTTCTGTCATCAAAAACTTCATGAAAAAACTCAGCAGTTAAATGCATCGTATCAGTCCCATGAACAATGATGAAAGTGTCATCTATTGATTCTCTTATTATATTAGCTAACATCTTTCTATCATTAGCATCCATCTCTAAACTGTCTTTATATACTACTCCAGCCATATCAAAATCAGCATCCATATTCTGCAAAATTTGATCAATCGCATAATTATCATATGGAACTTCTAATTCACCATTTAATAAGTTATATCTTTTATTAAAAGTTCCGCCACTATTTAAAATAAGCATCTATTTTTTCCATATATCATCAAGTTTTGAAACTATTTCAGTTGCTTTAGAGAGTTTAACGCTATTTGATTCATCAAACAGATAAGTTTCTATTAAACCGGCATTTAAACCGGCTTCAATATCTCTTTCTTTATCGCCAATCAATATTGATTTTTTTAAATCTAAGTCATACTCTTTGGCAGCATCTAAAATCATTCCAGGATTTGGCTTTCTACAATTACATATTCCAGAAACTTCTGGATGATGAGGACAATGATAAACTTTTTTTATCTCTATATTGCTTTTTGCAAACTGAGAAACCATCCATGAGGTTAAAATATCAAAATCATATTCACTATAGCGACCACGAGCTATCCCAGACTGATTGGTAACAACAAATATAAGATAGCCTAAATTTTGATAATACCTACACAATGGAATTATTCCATCAATAAATTTAAAATCTTCAATTTTATAGAGATAATCTATATCAATATTTACAACACCATCACGATCCAGAAAAAGAGCCTTATTCATTAACTACTTGCTAACACCATCACCAAAAATTTCTTTTTCAATAATATCACAAAGAATATGACCAATCAGTATATGAGATTCTTGAATTCTAGGCGTAGAATCAGATGGCACAACTAAAGCAACATCAGCAATTTTAGCCATTTCTCCACCATCACGACCCGTTAGGGCAACTGTAGTGATTCCTTTTATCTTTGCTGCTTCAAAAGCTTTGATAATATTAACCGAATTACCAGATGTTGATATACCAATAAATATATCACCTTTTTGACCCATTCCTTCTAATTGACGAGAGAAAACATGATCATAACCATAATCATTCCCAATAGCAGTCAGATTTGAAGTATCTGTAGTTAAAGCTAATGAAGGGATGGATGGTCTGTCAAACCCATAACGACCGACCAGTTCAGCTGCAATATGCTGTGCATCGGCTGCGCTGCCGCCATTACCGGCTAAAATAGTTTTTTTATCAGTTTTATATAAAGCAACACATCTTTTTGCAACATTCTCAATTTTATTCAATAAATCTTCATTTTCATAAATTGCTTGTTTTGTTTCGTAAGATTTTTTAATCTGATCTTTTATATATTCTTTCATATAACATCCTAAAATTTTATTTGAAATAATACCATATATATCATTATGAAAAGTAGAATAGAAGATATGAATATTATAAAGAAAAAGTTGCTTAAAATGGAATGTAATTTGATTGATGAAAAGGTATTTGTAGAGTTATTTTTGAGAACTAGGCAGCGACCTACATTTCCACACCTGAAAGATGCAGTATTATCAGCGATGAGAGGCTTAGCTTCTGGGTTCGGAATGGAGCCAGGCGTTTCCCTCTCTCTATAGCCACCTAGACAATCAAATATAAAAACATCTAAATGCTCTTATATTTGACTGTTAAGTCAATTGAGTGAGTTAAGATTGTTAAAGTCAACAAGTTCTAAATAACCACTATTTCAGTTCTGGCACTTCTAGGTTAAAACCTGATGCAATAAATCAACTAAATTGATTTATGTAAAATGCCGATACCACCGTCGTTAAAACGTAAGTGTGGTAAATCCTATCTATGTAAGTGTTTACACTAAATAAGGTAGTGAACGAATTGCGTTCTAAATAAATAGAATGTTTTAAAAAAAGACGAACGTACTATTAGTACTGGTCAGCTAAACAGATTACTCTGCGTACACATCCAGCCTATCAAGCTTGTAGTCTTCAAGCGTACTTCAGGGAACGTTCATCTTGGAGTTGGCTTCCCGCTTAGATGCTTTCAGCGGTTATCTCATCCATGCGTAGCTACCCAGCGATGCTCTTGGCAGAACAACTGGTGCACCAGTGGCATGTCCAACCCGGTCCTCTCGTACTAGGGTCAGCTCTCCTCAACGTTCCTACGCCCACGGAAGATAGGGACCGAACTGTCTCACGACGTTCTGAACCCAGCTCGCGTACCGCTTTAAATGGCGAACAGCCATACCCTTGGGACCTGCTCCAGCCCCAGGATGCGATGAGCCGACATCGAGGTGCCAAACCTCCCCGTCGATGTGAGCTCTTGGGGGAGATCAGCCTGTTATCCCCGGCGTACCTTTTATCCTTTGAGCGATGGCCCTTCCACACAGAACCACCGGATCACTATGACCGTCTTTCGACTCTGCTCGACTTGTATGTCTTACAGTCAGTCCGGCTTGTGCCATTATACTCTACGAGGGATTTCCAACCCCTCTGAGCCGAACTTTGTAAGCCTCCGTTACTTTTTAGGAGGCGACCGCCCCAGTCAAACTACCCACCAGACATTGTCCTCGCACAAGATAATTGTACGGAGTTAGCTATCAGAATATTCAAGGGTGGTATCTCAAGGATGCCTCATCTACAACTGGCGTCATAGAATCAATGGCTCCCACCTATCCTGCACATGAATATCCCAATAGCAGTGTCAAGCTATAGTAAAGGTGCACGGGGTCTTTCCGTCTTTCCGCGGGTAGGAGGAATTTTCACCTCCACTACAATTTCACTGGATCCCTGGTTGAGACAGCTCCCATCTCGTTACGCCATTCATGCAGGTCGGTATTTAACCGACAAGGAATTTCGCTACCTTAGGACCGTTATAGTTACGGCCGCCGTTTACTTGTGCTTCAATTCAAACCTTCGCCTTGCGGCTAAGTAATCCTTTTAACATTCAAGCACCGGGCAGGCGTCACACCCTATACATCCTCTTACGAGTTAGCAGAGTGCTGTGTTTTTGGTAAACAGTCGGGAGGGACACTTTGCTGCGACCCGTCAATGCTTCTGGAAGTAAATTCCATAACAAATAGGGCACACCTTATACCGAAGATACGGTGCTAGTTTGCAGAGTTCCTTAACCAGGGTTCTTCCACGCGCCTTAGAATACTCATCTCACCCACCTGTGTCGGTTTACGGTACGGGCAACGGTTGTTCTCGTTTAGAGGCTTTTCTCGGCACGACAGTATCATTGATTCCAAGCGCTATCCGAAGATATTGCTCGGCCTGTAAGATCTCGGTCTCATGTAAAGCGGATTTTCCTACTTTACGACCTACGTCCTTCGACCCACTATTCCATCAGTGAGCTCAATTAACTCTATGCGTCCCCCCATCACTCAAACGAACAACCGTCGGTATCGGAATATTAACCGATTTGCCATCGTCTACCCCTTTCGGACTCGACTTAGGTCCCGACTAACCCTACGATGACGAGCATCGCGTAGGAAACCTTGGGTTTACGGCGAAGGAAATTCTCATTCCTTTTCTCGCTACTCATGCCTGCATGCTCACTTCCAGCCGCTCCACCACTCCTTGCCGGTATGGCTTCAACGCTGACTGGAACGCTCTCCTACCACTCAATGTAAACATTGAATCTAGAGCTTCGGTGCTTGTCTTAGCCCCGTTATATTTTCGGCGCAAAATCGCTAGACCAGTGAGCTGTTACGCTTTCTTTAAAGGGTGGCTGCTTCTAAGCCAACCTCCTGGTTGTCACAGCAACTTCACATCCTTTTCCACTTAGACAAGACTTAGGGACCTTAGCTGCTAGTCTGGGTTGTTCCCCTCTCGACGATGGATTTTATCACCCACCGCCTGACTCCCGAGGTTACACGTATAGTATTCGGAGTTTGATAGGGTTTGGTACCGCGGTAAGCAGCCCTAGCCCTGTCAGTGCTCTACCCCTATACGCTAATGCTCGAGGCTATACCTAAATATATTTCGGAGAGAACCAGCTATCACTAAGTTTGATTGGCCTTTCACCCCTATCCACAAGTCATCCCAAGAATTTTCAACTTCTACGGGTTCGGTCCTCCACTGGCTCTTACACCAGCTTCAACCTGCTCATGGATAGATCACTTAGTTTCGGGTCTGCAGCATCTGACTAATTCGCCCTATTAAGACTCGCTTTCGCTACGGCTTCTCGTTCGATTAACCTTGCCAGATACCACAACTCGCAGGCTCATTATGCAAAAGGCAGTCCGTCACGGTGCATAAAGCATACCGCTCCGAATGATTGTAAGCCATAGGTTTCAGGTTCTATTTCACTCCGCTCACCGCGGTCCTTTTCACCTTTCCCTCACGGTACTTGTTCGCTATCGGTCTAGTAGTAGTATTTAGGGTTGGAGGGTGGTCCCCCCATATTCAGTCAAGATAACACGTGTCCCGACCTACTCATTCGTTAACCTAGTACCACATAAATATTTTCGCTTACGGGAGTATCACCCTCTATGCTCAGTCTTTCCAAACTGTTCTGCTAATATATATGCTATCGCTAACCGCCCTAATCCCTTTTCGCTCGCCGCTACTATGGGAATCTCAATTGATTTCTTTTCCTTCAGGTACTGAGATGTTTCACTTCCCTGAGTTCGCCCCACCGAAGTGGTAACACGATTCGCACCGTGCTGGGTCGCCCCATTCAGAAATCCCCGGATCAAAGCTCTTTGGCAGCTCCCCGAGGCTTATCGCAGCCTAATACGTCTTTCATCGCCTCTACTAGCCAAGGCATCCACCTATGGCCCTTAATATCTTTTTTTTTCTAATTTGCGTTCACTACCTTATTTAATGTATCTCTACTTAAATAAGTTCATGACTGTTATTGTAGTTATTTAGTAATATAATAATAATTGAATTGCTTCTTTTATCTTATATTTGTTGACTTTAACAATGTTAATTTAATGATCGTTTAGACTTAAAAGTCTAATCTAAATACTCATGAGGAGTACTTGGATTAAGCTTTTTCTAAAGAGTTTATGATGTAAAGAAAAGAAATGGTGGAGAATAGCGGGATCGAACCGCTGACCTCCTGCGTGCAAGGCAGGCGCTCTCCCAGCTGAGCTAATTCCCCATTTCAATTTTTGATCACTGAAAACTAAGCAAGTAATAAACATTAATAACAACTATCATATCTCTCGTGAGATTTTCTTTGTTAAGATAATCAAATGAATGATTTCTCTTTACTCTAGAAAGGAGGTGATCCAACCGCAGGTTCTCCTACGGTTACCTTGTTACGACTTCACCCCAGTCGCTAATTCCACCGTAAGTGGTAGCCCCCCGAAGGTTAGCTTCCCAATTTCGGGTGAAATCAACTCCCATGGTGTGACGGGCGGTGAGTACAAGACCCGGGAACGTATTCACCGTAGCATTGCTGATCTACGATTACTAGTGATTCCAGCTTCATGCTCTCGAGTTGCAGAGAACAATCCGAACTGAGAGACGCTTTGTGAGATTGGCTCCACCTCGCGGTATCGCAACTCTCTGTACGCCCCATTGTAGCACGTGTGTAGCCCTAGCCATAAGGGCCATGATGACTTGACGTCGTCCTCACCTTCCTCCTACTTGCGTAGGCAGTCTCTTTAGAGTGCCCAGCTTAACCTGCTGGCAACTAAAGACGAGGGTTGCGCTCGTTGCGGGACTTAACCCAACATCTCACGACACGAGCTGACGACAGCCGTGCAGCACCTGTTTTCAAGCTCCCCGAAGGGCACCGGTCCATCTCTGGTCCGTTCTATCAATGTCAAGGCTAGGTAAGGTTCTTCGCGTATCTTCGAATTAAACCACATGCTCCACCACTTGTGCGGGTCCCCGTCTATTCCTTTGAGTTTTAATCTTGCGACCGTACTCCCCAGGCGGAACACTTAATCTGTTAAGTGCATCACCGAGATGACAAGCATCCCGACGACTAGTGTTCATCGTTTAGGGCGTGGACTACCAGGGTATCTAATCCTGTTTGCTCCCCACGCTTTCACGCCTTAGCGTCAGTTATGTTCCAGGAGATCGCCTTCGCTTTCGGTATTCCTAGTGATATCTACGGATTTTACCCCTACACCACTAATTCCATCTCCCCCTCCCATACTCTAGGTTGCCAGTTTCAAATGCAGTTCAATGGTTGAGCCATTGGATTTCACATCTGACTTGACATCCCGCCTACGCGTCCTTTACGCCCAGTGATTCCGAGTAACGCTTGCACCCTCCGTATTACCGCGGCTGCTGGCACGGAGTTAGCCGGTGCTTATTCATGAGCTACCGTCATTTTCTTGACTCATAAAAGGAGTTTACACACCGAAATGCGTCATCCTCCACGCGGCGTTGCTGCATCAGGGTTTCCCCCATTGTGCAATATTCCTCACTGCTGCCTCCCGTAGGAGTCTGGTCCGTGTCTCAGTACCAGTGTGGCGGATCATCCTCTCAAACCCGCTACCTGTCATTGCCTTGGTGAGCCATTACCTCACCAACTAGCTGATAGGATATAGGCCGATCTCTTAGCGAAAAACTTTCCCGATTCATCTTGAAATGAAAAGGAGTATCCGGTATTAATCACCGTTTCCAGTGGCTATCCCAGACTAAGAGGTACATTACCTATATATTACTCACCCGTGCGCCACTAATCATAAGAGCAAGCTCTTAATCATCGTTCGACTTGCATGTGTTAAGCACGCCGCCAGCGTTCACTCTGAGCCAGGATCAAACTCTCCATAATTGTTGTCCGAAGACTGATTATGTAAAGATCACATTGCTGTGAAATTACTGATCTTTGCCCAAGATTTTTAAATCATTGGCTTTGTTGCTATAAAGTATAAATACTCTATAGACTTGTTGTATAGTTATCTATTACTATTGGGTATCTGTATTGCTACAGACCAAATAGAATAGACGGTTGTTGTTATTGTTATTTATTTCTAAGTAACTTCTAACTTAATAGTTATTATTAAGTTCATTACTTGCTTAGTTTTCAATGATCTCAAACATTCTCAAAAGCTTCTACTCGAAGTCTCTCTAGCCCTCTTTAACAAGGTCAGTCTGTTTGTGGACGGGAATTATAGGGGGAAAATACTTAGAGGTTACTTAAAGTTATTGGGGAATTTTAAAGAGTTTTCTGGGTTGTTTTCTGTTGGGAATCATTTTAGTGTTTAGCTACTATTATTTTATAGTAGCTTTCATTAATATAGTTATAATATATGAGCATAACCTGTTTCTGGCTCAATAGCAATTGTGACTTTTTCATCACTGGTTGCAGCGCTACAATCAGTTACTGTACAAATTTCTATTTTACATGTAGTAGTAACCAACCTACTGATACTTCCATCTTTATATAAACTATCTAGTAATTTCATATTTCTATATAGCGGTCTACCTAAATGATCAAAAGATAACCATTTTTGTGTATCTCCAGAACTACAACCGTTTAAAAAATCGATATCATTTATTGAAAAGCTATGTCCTAGATTTAACTTGTTACTTGCATCACTATCTCCATATTCTATTGTCCCACTATAGCCACCAGTTAATCTTTTACTACTGTCCAAAGGGTTTACTGCTGTCTCATTTGCATTAGGAACACCATCCTGATTAATAAAGTCACTATATATTGTATATGCCCATCTATTATCACTTCCACCCATCTTACTAAACTTCATCTGCCATCTTTCTCTGTACCATGTAGTATTACTTTCACTAAACTTATCATCTACCATTGCTAAATGCTGAGTATATCTTATATGAGACACCAATTGAGTTGCTGCTTCATAGAGTGGATTTGTTCTTGTATTTGGGATTATTACTGCGGCTAAAATGCCTATAACGACTATTACGAAAACTAACTCTATCATTGTGAATGCTTTTTTCATAGTAAAATCCTACATGTAAATAATAATTGTTTAATTGTATCGAAAAAAAATATAATTTAAATAGTGAAGAGGAAAAGAAAGACTCAAGGAAAAGAAATTCCTTGAGTTTAGAGGATAATTAAATCTTGTCTGCTACTTGAACATCATATAGAATGTCAGTCATTGGATGTCTGTACATTGGCATTGCAAGTCTTTTTTCATCTAAAATATGACCAATAAAACCTATGCTTCTACCTACTATAAAGAATGAGTTTAGTGTTCCTGAAGAGATAAATTCATTGATTTCATCTTCAGAATAACCTAGCGCTCTCCACATGTCAACCATTAAAATACCGATCGTACCATCAACATTAAGAATTAGATTCTCTTTTTTTGATGTAGTTAATTGCTCAACTGTTAATGCATAATCTAATAATGGAGTAGACGGGAAATACTCTTTTGCAAATTTCTTAAGACCTTCAACTCTTAAATCAGGATTTTTAAGAGATTTGATTCTATGTCCGATACCCGGAATAGGAATGCCTTCTTTTTTCATATGATTTAAAAAGTCTGCTGGAGTTAATTTATTGTCATCTGCATATTTGAAATGCTCTGCAGCACCGTCAATTGCACCACCAAATCTTGGACCGATTGTTAAAAGTCCTGTTACAAGTGCTTCAACAACTGATTTGCCAGCTCTTGCTGTTACTTTTGCATTGTGAGCACCGGAAACTGCCGGACCATGGTCTGCAACAGTTTTAAGCACAGTTTCAATAAATTGTGTAGCCCATAGTGGATACTGTTTTTTGAACCATAATAAAGAGATGACATCACCGATGCCTTTGCCTGTATCCGGAGTTGCCAACGAAGAGATTGGGAAACCTGCATAAGTCGCTTCATCACCCCTGTCATCAGATATAGTACAAATAAATTCTTTACTTTTTCTAACTTTTGGAACTGTATCCATATCAGGTTCTGCAATTTCAGCGATAGTTCCGTTTGCTCTAAGTTCTTCATAAACTTTTTTGATTGTTCCCGGTAAATCATTGAATGATTGTGGTACATATATGCCAGCTTCAGCCATTGCTTTATTTTTTGAAGCAGCTGTTTCAGCATCCGCATTTGCACTTGCACCTGCATGACCAAACTGAACACCGCTGCTAAAATGCTTAGCAATTGTACCGATACACCAAGCGATAACCGGTTTAGTAATTTGTCCAGCTTTTATAGCATCGATGATTTTATACTCTTCAGTACCACCAACTTCGCCTAAAAGTACCATATATTTTACATCTGGATTTTTTTCCATTCTCAACATGTTGTCAATAAAAACAGAACCAACAAATCTATCTCCACCAATAGCAACACCCTCAGCAATACCATCAGCATTGATAGCGATGATATTTGAAAGCTCATTAAATAAACCGCCTGAACGAGTTACAAGTCCACATGAACCGCTTCTATGAAGTTTTGATTGAACGATATTTTCAATCGTACCACCAATATTTGCAATCTTAAATGCACCCGGAGCTATCGCGCCAACCGTTGCAGGTCCAATTACCGTAACACCGGCATTTCTTGCTGTGTTGTTCATTTTTCTTGCAAGTCTTTCAGGAATACCCTCAGCAGTTACCATGATAGATTTGAATCCACCAAGCTCTACGGCTTCCATAGTTACATCATAAGCTGTTCTAAATGATGCAAAGTTTAAAAGTACATCAGCAGTTGGATGTGCTTTTTTAGCATCAGCAGTTGTTTTAAAAAGTGGAACCATTATTTCATCTGGACCCCAAAAAAACTTCTCAAATTTATTTCCGCTTGTTGGCGCAACAATAGCTGCAACAGACGGAGTTTTTCTTTTAATAGTGTAATCATAATCTAGCATTCTTTGAATAGCAGTTGTATTATTGTTCCAAAAAATTGCTTGTGTGTCTTTTGTATATAATTTATTCATATTTAGCCCCTACTTCTCTAATGCCATTCTAACAATGTCAGTAACATGTGTTTCTGGTCCATAAACTTCTATATAAAGACCTAATCTGTCTGCGGCTTCTTTAATGTCTTTTAGACCTTTTTCGTAGTTTGGTCCACCACGGCGAACATAAATTTTTGTATTATGCGCTTTTATTTTTTCTGCATTTTCTTCAAATGACTGAATAATACCTGTAAATGTTTTTGCGACATCCGTAAAGTTAGCAATAGCTCCACCAATGATTAAGATTTTATCTTCACCTTTAGGATCTTTATGTCTAGTCATAAGATCTATAATAGTATCTGCATAAAATTTAGTCTCACTAGTAGTCGGACCACCAGAATATTCACCATAGTTAGCAAGGTCAGCTATACTGCCGCCATTTGCTTCTGCAAAGTCAGCAATTGTATCAGCATAAACAACTGAAGCACCACCACCGGCAACCATAGTCCATACTCTACCCATTGGGCTTAAAATTGTTAATTTTAATGAAGCACCAGATTTACTATCTGCAAGAGCAATAGCTTTTTCTTCAGGTGATTGATCTTCCATACCAAACGCAGTAGGATATTCTATATCTCCCCAAGTATCTCTCATCATAAAGCCAGCAGTATCATCTAGTCTTGCAACTAAATCCAGAATTGCCATATTGTTGCCTTCAAGCATAACAATCGGGTTTATTTCCAAATAAGCGAAGTTCATATCTCTGTAAAATTTAAAAAATGCTATTGCAAATGATGCAAAACCTTCTCTGTTTTCTGCTGGAATATCTGAAGGAATATTTGCTTTTATTGCATGTTCCATATCAGCATCGCTCATATCGATAGGGATTACAACTTCGTTGACTTTCTCATCCCAACCCTCTTCAACTTCCATACCACCCTCAGCTGACATGTAAAGTACATCATCCTCACCAACACATGTAGCAGAGATATAATACTCTTGCTCTTGTGAGTGTGGAGTAAATGGTTCAACTATAAAATGTGTTAAAGTCCCATGCTGACCAGTAAGAAGCGTTGTTGTATGAGCCATTTTCTCATCTATCCACGCAGCTGCTACAGCCAAAGATACATCGCCTGGCTTTTTATCTTTGAAAAGAACTAAATCGTTTTTACCTCTTTTACCAAACAGCATATCCGGTTTAGCAACTAGTGGCTCTTGTTTTAACCACTCAAAACCATGCTTCCCGGCTATCTCTAATAATTCTGCTCCACTTGTAACCAGAACAGATTTGAATCCATAATGAAATCCACTAAAATAATTTTCCCATTGCTTGGAAAATAGTGCTTTACCGTCATATTCGCGTATCGCTTTCTGAGCCATTGCCACTCCCTATTTTTATGTTTAGTGCATATTTTACCATATCTTATTTAATTAATATAATCTCTTTATAATTCGAATAGGCAGATTTATTTATTGTTTATTTTTGTAACGTTTGCACTATAAATTAATTTGTTTTTGTAACTAATAGTAACATTTGAAATATCATTTATTTTTAAATCATTCTCTACTAAAACATAAGTATCACATTTTGTAACACCATAAAATTTTAATCTCTTGGACATTTTATATTCTGTATCTACACAGTTTATATTTCTTAACTTTAATTCTGCAGCCAACTCTTTTGCTATGTCCATGTTATACACGAAATGACTTTGCGGATTCTCCAATACAAGATATAACTCTTTATTGAATATAACAACAAAACTATTTAAGACTAAAAATGCTAAAGATAAAATAAATGTAAATTTATATCTCTTTCGAAACATTTTTAATCTGACTTTATAGGAGCTTGAAAATGTTTTTGCGGCTAAAGGCAATGCAATTATTAAATATGGTGCGAAAACTTCTACACCTACTCTCTGCCTGAAAGACAAAGCCAATGAAATTATAAATGTAACCGAAGAGATAAACCACAATAAATCAATCTTTTTGGTTAAATACCTTCTATATAATGTATATACAAGATACACAAAAATTATAGGAGTAAAGATTGCTGAGTATACACCAATAGAATCTAAAAAGTGACCTTTAGGCAATCCAGGAACATCAAAACCGTAAATTAGCAGTGAGCAAATCGACAATAATAAGTTCAACATAAAAAAGGACTTATCTTTAATATGTCTGGAAAATAGAATTAATGACAAAAATAGATAGAGAAATCTACCATCAACTATAGAAAAAATAAGTAATAAAGGATATGTTGCTTTTTGTGAAACATTCTCATATATGTAAACAAACAAAAGAAGCCCGAATATTACCAAGCCTGCACTATTTACCAGTAATGCGGAACTTATTACTCCCGGTAAAAGAATAAATATAACAATAATCCATAATCTATCTCTTACGTTATCTAAATATTTTTTTGAAATTTCATACATTAATATTACACTAAGCAAGTGTAAAATAATCATAGGCAGTCGTAATGCAAAATCATTTTGACCAAAAATACCAAGCGAAATCTTTATTATGCCTTGTAATAGTGTGAAGTATCCATAAAGTAAAGATGCCTCATCATACGATATAGATAACTGGTGCGTTTGTGAGAGTAATATTGCGGCATCTATTCCTAAAATAAGGAATAAGATGTATCTATATTTCATATCTTTAAAAAGTTTCCAATGATTTCATGTCCATATTCACTCATTATTGATTCTGGATGAAACTGCACTCCATAGATATCTTTATCTTTTATTTTAAGCGCCATAATTTCATGATCATCTTCACTGAATGCTGTTGGTTCTATGATAGTTGGCAATGAGTCTTTCTTAACAATAAGAGAATGATAACGCGTTGCTACAAATTTTTGAGGTAAATCTTTAAATATTTTACACTCACCGCTTTGTTTCATGACAGATGTTTTTCCATGCATCATATTTTTTGCACGAACCACATCTCCGCCAAAAACCTGTGCTATACACTGATGACCTAGACAAATACCTAAAATAGGCAACTTGTCTTTGAAATAATCAATAACTTCCAAAGTCACGCCAGCTTCGTCAGGCGAAGCTGGACCGGGAGAAATGATAATTTTTTCGGGTTTTAATTTTTCTATCTCTTCAACACTCATCTCATCATTTCTTATTATTTTTAAATCTGCACCAAGTTCCCTGCAATATTGCACAATATTGTAAGTAAAACTATCGTAATTATCGATCATTAAAACCATTCTATCTGTTTCCTGTCATTTTTGCTGATTATATCATATATTTGTTTTATGGTTAAACTCAGGGACTATTTCCTTGAGTTTAGCCAGTTTATCATCACTTTCAAGAAGCTCTATTATATCTTGATTCAGCTTCTCTATATCATACTTAGTTGGTGCTGCAACTGTAATCGATTCATAATCAGTTTTAACACTGCTTTCATCTATAAGCAGCTCTTCATACAATTTTTCTCCAGGACGAAGACCTGTGAACTCTATATCAATATCTTTTCTACCACTTAAATCTATCATTTTTTTAGCCAAATCTACTATTTTTATTGGCTTACCCATGTCTAAAATAAATATCTCGCCGCCAGTTCCAATGGCTCCAGCTTGAAGTACAAGTTCACAAGCTTCTGGTATAAGCATAAAGTATCTTGTAATATCCGGATGTGTAACTGTAATATTTTTCCCATTTTCTATCAGTGATTTGAACTTAGGTATTACGCTGCCACTGCTTCCCAAAACATTGCCAAATCTCACAGCAACTATATCCGTACCTTGACCATTTGAATTTTGTGAGTAAAGCTCGCAGATTCGTTTTGTAGTTCCCATTACATTTGTTGGCCTGACAGCTTTATCTGTAGAAATCATAACGAATTTTAGAACACCATATTTTATAGATAGGTCTATAACATTTTTGGTACCAACAACATTATTTAATATTCCCTCTTGTATATTCGCCTCAACCATCGGAACATGTTTATAGGCGGCTGCATGGATAACAATCTCTGGCATGTAAGTTTTAAATGTACTTTCCAAGAACTTTTTGTCAACGATATTTTGCATGATTGAAACAGTCTCAATTTTGTTTATCTCTTCCGTAATAGTGTAGAGATTGTATTCACTATGGTCTAAAAGTATAAGTTTTTTAGCACCGAATTTCTCACATTGTCTACATATTTCACTGCCTATGCTTCCACCTGCACCAGTGACTAAAATCGTTTTATCTTTTATAAAAGATGATATTTTATTTTGATCTAGATCTTTTGGATTGCGAGCTAATAAGTCTTCAACAGATATATCTTTCAGCTGAGTTGAAAAATCTTTGCCTTCAAGAATTTCATCCATAGAAGGTAGAATTTTAATCTCTTTAAAATATAGACTCAAATCATTATAAATTTCTTTAATGGTATCTTTTGGAGCTGATGGTATAGCTATCACTAATAAATCGAATTTGCTATCTCCAATGCTCTTTTTTAAATCATCTTGTGAAATAACTTTTATAGAATCTATTGAACGATTTTGTATAATCTTGTCATCATCTACAAAATATTTTACCTTATATTCTGTATTTGAAAATTCTGACTCCAGTTTAATTCCTGCTTTACCTGCACCATATATTACAACTTCCTTTGTTTTTTCTACACTACTTCTATTTATAATATAGTAATAAAGATACATAAAAAAATTAATAGTAAATATATACAAAAAAAGTTCTGATACTAAAAATGAAAAGCGAACATGGCCATAAAATATAGGCAAATATACTAAAAAAGCTGTAATGTATACAAAACTTTTTATAAGAAATGTCTTTTGAGAAACCTTAGACCAGGAGATAGAATAATCATTTAAAATAAAAAATGATGAAATCATACGTATCAATATTACACTACCCACAAGCATGTAATCAAAGGACATGTGAAAAATAAAAAATGTCCATAAAAAAGTGCTGGTTGTTAAAACTATAATTACTAAAAAATTTAATATTCTTTTATCTATTCTCATATATCTCTTCTATTTTATTTAGCATATTCAAGTACTATAATACCTATATCTTTAACTTGTAAACCTTAGCAAGCGGTGTCAAGATAGTTGGTTCAAATAGATTTTTATTATAATTTTCCAAAACGAACAGTTGAAAATAAAGAGAATTATAAACATTATCATCTACAACTAAAAACTGATTATAATTGCTCATAAAAATGACACTTATATTTGCAGATGGATTTAAAGTTTGTATCTGCTTTTGCAGTACACCGCTTTTATCATAAAATGTTTTTGCAAAATTTTTAATAGCCACTTTATTATTGCCTACTTGCAGCTGTCCTGTTTGCTTTTCTAATTTTACTCCATTTCCTAAATCTATAAACTCTTTATCCTCTTTAAAATTAGCAGATGTGTAAAAAAATGGCTGTTTGCCTTTCTTGGCAGTCATCAAATCTAAATTTGAAAAGAGAGTGATTGTTGGATAAATACTCATCATTCTGTTTGGCAAATAAACATAAATATCTCTAGTTTTATTTGGAAGTTTTATATCTGTTTTAAGTGCTGATAAAAATTTATTTGTATCATGAAAGCCATAATCCAAAGTCATACTGGCTATATTTGTTCTTATTGTTCTTTTTTCATCTTTAGAAAGATTTTCATCCTCTTTAATCATTTTAAATGTAGCTTCAGTATACTCTACATCAAGTCGTAACATTTTAGCAGCTTCTAACTGCGGGTTTGTCAGAGCAAAAGATGTAGGGAAATTTACGCTACCACTATGCTTGCCCCCATCGCTTAAGGTCTTCACATCAGCATAATATCTTATAGGATAACCAAAATCCCACCACCCAACTACGTAATCTTCACGACTTGCTATATTTTTGAGTTTATCCAATACTAAAACTTCGTCTTTAGTCAATACTGTAGGTACTTTGTAATCTATAACATGCTTAATATTTGGAATTAAAACGGCAACTGTTAAAGCGCTCATTAGAGTGTATTTTAAAAAATTATTTTTGAGTACATTACTAAGTTCTACGATAAGAAATGCAATTCCTAAAGCCAATACAGGCACAGCATAAATAGTAAATCTCAATCCGCCACTATAAGCTAAAAATCCAAGTCCAATCATTGGAAGACCAAGAAGCATAACACGATTTTTATAAGTGAACCATATATAGCCGATAACTGAAAGTACAAAGGTAACAGTATGTCCACTAATTCTATTTGCAAAAGTTTCAAAAGGAATTTGACCAGCTTCTCTTACTGTTTGCATCACAGAAAAGAAATTTAGTTTTAAATCTTCACCGCTCACTTGGATAGCATCTTTAAATACATATCCTTTCAGTTGAGCCCAAATTGGGCTGAATCCACCTGAGATTAAAAACAATATAAATGTTATAGACAACATGTGGTAAAGGTATTTATGATATTTAGCTTGTCTAAAAAATATGAAATATCCAAATACAAGCAATATTCTAAAAATCATATCAAGCTGTGACATAGCCAGCAGCATAATCGTTATAAGTTGTAAAGTATAAGATATATCTTTCTTTTTAATATATTGATATATCATATAAACTAAAATAAGTCCAAAAAATGCGAACTCTAAACTATAACTCTGAGGATACCACCATCTGTAAGCCAATATGTCTAATGCCGTGAAAAGTAAATATTTATCTTCTCTAGTTTGTTCAGCTAAAACCAGTGACCACAAAAGAAAGGTAGGAAACACGATATTCAGCAAGTCAGTATCATAATAACCAACCATTGTACGGTTATAATAACTCCATACAATACTTCCAACTAAAGCAGCTATAAAACCAACTTCAAGTTTTTCTATGTTACGACCTATGAGAATAATAGGTATCACTATAAGTGAAGCAAAAAATGCCGGCATGTAAAAGATAATAGTTTCAAAACTAAAAGGTAATATTTTGGCAATCAATGCCGTTAGCAGTGATGGGGCGCTATCTATTGGGGACAAATCATTATCTTGACTTACTCCAGAGAGTATATCTCTTGCACCCTCTGCGTAGAAATAACCATCATTCGTGTTTATCATGAACTGATTATTAAATTTAAACTGTTCTACACCGCTGAACTGTTCTACCCATATCAATCTAACAGCAAAACTGAATGTAAATGCAATTAGAATTAAAAGAATTGTTTGTTTGTTTTTACTTAGAGGCACTTTTAAAATTCCTTTTTCTTGTCTATAGATACAACTACATTATGAATCAATGCAATAGACTAAATCAACGCTATTATTATATCAGGTATCTCTAAAAACTAGATTGCCGCGCTTCACTCGCAATGACAACACCATCACTACGAGACTTCACCCTGTGATTTAGCTTATTCAAAAACTCTAAGATGTTTTTCACAAAATTCTTTACTAGTCAGTAACTCAATACCTTCAGAATAAAAATTATTATCGTTTGATATTACAAGTTCACATTCTGATTTTTTTGCTAAAACATACTGCAATGTGTCTTCTAAATCTTTAAAATTATTATTTTCTTTCATTAATTTACAAGTCTGAGACACTTCTTTATTGGAAAACTCTATAACTTTACAAATTTTATTTATTTTTTCAATACTACTCAAAGCATTAGCTTTGTCTTTCTTGGCTAGAATATAATAAGTCGTAGTTATTAAATCACAACTTGTATATATTGCTGTCTTGTTTTCCGTCAAATATCTCAATATATCTAAACTTTCTTGATATCTTTTCCTGTTTCTGTCATTTGTGTCAATAAATATATTAGCATCTATAAAAACTTTTTTATACATCCATATTTGCTTTGATTTCTTGAATTGTCAAATTTCCATAAAGACCTGTACCACTTCCTGCAAAAGCATTAAGTGCTTCAAGCTTCTCTTCTATACTTATTTCCTCATATTTCTCTTGTATCAAGTTTTTAACAACCTGAGTTTGAGTAATATTTTCTTTACTTGCGATTTCTTTCAAATACTTTACAATTTCATCATCAAATATAAAATTTTTTCTTATTGTCATAACTAACTCCTACATATAAATACATATGTATTATATCATACATATGTATTTATACGAATCCACTCTTTTAAAGCTTTTGGTTTAAAGTCTAGATTATATATTACTTAAAAGCTTTCTTGCTTCATTATTTTTTAGTTGTAGCCATTTTTTCGGTTTCGATTGAGGTCTTGTAAAAGGTAAGAATCTATCTCAGCCGCAAGCGCGGCTTCAGTGAACGGTCTCTATTTAACCTTGCATTCACTGGCAGTTAAATTGTCTTTATTTTTTTCAATAAATTTTTGTCCAATCCCTTTTACTTTCATAAGATCATCAACACTTTTAAAGCAATTTGCACTTCTGTATTCTAAAATAGTTGCAGCTTTTTTATCTCCGATTCCCTTTAAAGACATCAACTCTTTCTGATTTGCTGTATTAATATCAACAGCTCCAAACAATAAACTAAAACCCAACACAACTAATGCTAAAAACTTCATTTTCATTTCCTTTTGTTAAACTTTGTGAAGTATACATAAAAAATTATTAAGGCTACCTCAAAGAACTAGATTGCCGCGCTTCGCTCGCAATGACAGCATACTATCATAGATTGCCACTCTTCGATTACAATGACAACGACCGTTCTATATTCATCTGACATTCTTCTTGATCAACATCCAGAAAGGTCATGTTTCAAAGGTTCAGGTTTGTCAATGCCATTAAATGGATCTCTATTTATATCTTTGATTAAGCTATTTATTTTCTTTAATACTTTTTTATCTTCTGTTTGCCATCAACAAACCGAACAACACCATAAAGTAAAACAACAGAAACAATAAACGCAATAAAAACATTACTTATAAAATAAACCAAGCCAAATAACACAACATTGACTAAAATAGAAAATAAAACAACCTTATCATGTGCCCAACCGCTTTGAGTCAGTCTTTGATATGCATGTTTTCTATGAGCTTGACTTAATTTCTCTCCGTTTTTATATCTTCTGTACAGCGTTAAAGTTGCATCAAACCAGAAGAGTCCGAATAATATAATCCATATCCATAGATTAGTAGGTTCTTGATTTGCATAATATATAGTAAAAATAGCTACGTTATAACCTAAAAGTGTACTTCCGACATCACCCATAAATATCTTAGCTCTATGCCAATTCCAAACCAAAAATCCTAAAACTGCTGCAACTAAAACCAAAAAGTGACTTCCGCCAAAAAGTAGAAATCCGACAATGCCAAGAAATATAGCTTCACTCCCTGCATATCCATCTATACCATCTAAAAAATTATAAAGATTTATAAACCAAACTATCATAAAAAAAGCAAAAATATTAGTTAAAACTTGATTGTCTATTGAAAAAAAAAGTAAATCAATTTTTTCCAAACCACCTAAAAAATATAGCCCTAAAACAGCGACTAAGGTTTGTGCAACTAATCTAACTTTTGCACTAAGTTCAAAAAGATCATCAAAAAAACTCACAACTGAAATAATTACACCAGCAAGCAGTGCAAAATAAAGAGAGCTGTCTATGTCGTTTATAAAAAATAAATAACTTATACCCATAAACCAAGTAACCGCTACAGCAATTCCACCACCATGAGGGGTTGGTGAAGTATGAGAACTTCTCTCGTTTACCTCTGCTACAAACGATTTTTTAATAGCATAGTTTTTTATGAGGTGTGTAAGGGTAAAAGAAATTATTAGCAGTAATATATATATCAACTATTTTCTCCATTTCTTGAAATTATTTTTAAAACATCTGAAAAACAAGACTGCATCCTGTCCTCACTTTTTATTTTTAATGTCCATTATATTAACTGATTTTGTCCAGATAAGTTTTAAAAAGTTCAAAAAGTCTTTCGTTTTCCAATTTTCTAAAGTCATTTTGCAGTACAAAGGGAGTAAAAACCTCTTTCCAGATTTGTTCATTTATCCAATACTCTGCGGTATGCTCATCTTCACTAACATTGTATATCAAATAAAAAACTATCTCATTGACAATATCTCTTTTGTGCGAGTTTACCCAAGGCTCATGCTCTCCAAATCCTTCAATTTTTTCTTCTACCAACATTGGGCTAAACTGAAAAAATGCCTCTTGTACCTGTTCTAATATCCCAAACCTCTTTGCTTGGTCAAGCAAGTACTCCACTTCTACTATCTGTTTTGGAGTATATCTATATAGTTCATACAAAGTCATATTTTACATTGACAATTTTTGTAGACAAAGCAGCATCTAGTCCATCCTCATATCCATCTACCAACACTTGTAAATCTTTTGGATATTTTTGAAGTTCGTTGATAAGTTGTTCTACGGTTAAAAAATTATTCATCTTCTAATACAAAAACCCAAAAAGCCATTAAGATTATAAAGGGTCACCCTCCTACTCAAGTCACTTTTTGCATTTAAAATAGAGGTGGCACTACTGCTTGTAAATATCACTTTTATATCAAACAGATCATAAATAGTTTTGAGGTACGAGCTAAAATCTTCATATCTATGCACTTCATCCAAAAGTAGATACTCCCCGCCATCGTGCGCATACTCTTCGACCAAATCAATCAAATCAACGCCACTCAAAAAAGGATAATCAAGTGAAACATAAAGTGCTTTTTTGTTTTGAAGTTCTAACTCTTTGAGGTATTGAAAAAGTATGGTTGTTTTTCCTACGCCTCTTGCACCAAAGAGTCCTACCATCTTGTCATTGAAGTCTATAGTCGTTTACAATACTAACTGGTTTTCGCTTTGTAAACGCTTATGTACATTTACATTTAGGACAAGTCCATCCCGTTACTCTGAGCTTCCCCTCCCGTCACCCTGAGCGAAGCGAAGGGTCTCTTTGGAACCTTCCCACCCTGCTATTCAAGTTTTAAACGGATTAGAAGCTTTGATCTCTATTTCATAGCCTAAAAGTGACAAGATTTGATTAACAACCACGATACTTATATTTGCAATATACCCATTTTCTAGCTTAGAAAGCGTTGCTCTTGAGATACCAGATTGTGATGCTAGACTCTCTTGAGAGAGCCCTTTTTGTTTTCGTAACGTTTTAATAGTTTCGCCAAGCTCTGATAGTATCATCATCTACCTCCTTCATATTTTTTTCTTCCAGTGACAATTTCCAGCTATCAAGCATTATTTTGCCTATCCTAAACTCTTTATTTTGTTTGACATAATTTTCAAGCTCTTTGATTCCCCAACGAAGAGCAACAAAACATTCATCATAATAGTTCAAAGCTTCACTTTTTGAGAGCAGACAACTTTTACACCCAAACTCCACTAATGCATCTTTTGCCCACCATATTTTTTTACCACCAAGCATCAAAGCTGGTTTATCTTTATGGATGTAAACCACAGTATTTACTATGTCATATACAGGAGAATAAAATATATTTTTAAAATCATCTTCATATAGCAAACCAAAATTTTTAAGATGCGCATCTCCATTTTTGAGAAGATAGTTTATTACCACAGTTTTATAAAAAGCAACCATAGATTCTTTCTTGTTTGTAGTGTATTGATAAATAATCTTTGCTATTTGTTCATAGCTACCATCATATTTACTATCTTTATTTTTACCGACCAACGAGAGTATCTCTTCAAAACCAAAAAAACTTCCATCATCTTGTATGGTAAACTTTTCTACTATTAAAAACTTGTTATTTTTAGATAGTTTATTATTTGCCGTTTTTATCCCTGCTTTTTTGGCAATACTTAAACAAAAATATTCATTAAGTGCTAAGTCTTGATACCCTTCGCCCCAAGTTTTTATAATATACTCTTTTGTATCTAGCTTTTCTTTATCTTTTAATAGTGCTATTGTCTTTGGCTGCACTCCACTGATGGCATTTTTGTTTAAAAAAGTATGAAGAAGATTGTTAAAAGTATCATTTGTATCATTATTTAATATCTCTTCTATATTGAAAACCGGGAAGTCTATGCTATTTTTCAGCTCACTATGAAACTGTATTCTCGATTGAATATTTTCACAAAGCAAAGAAAATATAAGAAAATCATCTACCGTGCCATACTCTTTAGATAACATATTTTTAAATATTTCATATAGATACCCCTCAGGTAAAAAACTCTCCAAAAATGGTGGGAATTTATAATCATACAAATATATCTTTTGTGTATTTGGCAACGAGAGTGCTATGGAGTTTTTTATTTCGTTATTTTGATAGTCAATGATAAAATTTCTATTGTCCTTGATAAATGATGCTATCTTTTTTTCATTATGAATTATATCTATCATCTCTATACCTTGTATAATTTAGTTTACAACTATAGCATGTATCTAGCAATTTGTAAAGAAATATATACAAAATATTAGCATTCACCCTGAGCGATGCGAAGGGTCTCTGCACAACTCCTCACCATGTATCATAAACCTTACTCCCTCTTCCACACTAAACGGAAGCGATGCTTTAGCTTCGCCAAAAAGTCTTAATTTTGTGCTACTGTTATCAACTTCTAAACTACCATAAAGTCTTTTATGAAAAGATTAATGGTAATATTGGTACTTTTTTCACTAAATTTACCAAATAACTTAATTCAATATGCAATATCATACTTAACATTTCTTCCTTGAGTTCCTTCAATCTGATACAAGCATCCATACTTTAGAAGTTCTTGTATATCTCTTTTTGCTGTTGCAAGTGAAGTTTTTGTCATTGCTACATATTTCTTGCTTGTAAGGCCACCTTGAAATTCGCCTTCATTGTATTCTAGTAATTTACTGAGTACTTTTAGCTGGCGTTGATTGAGAATTATGTGGCGTGTCTTATCCCAAAACTTTGTTTTACTCATTACTTTATTTATTGCATCAAGTGTTTCTTGAAGTGAATCGTTAAACCTATCTAAATACCATGCTATCCAAGATGTACAATCCAGGTCCGGATTATCTAATAAGTTCTGAGCCATTTCTAACTGGTTATAATAATTTTTTCGATCTTTTGCAATAGCCGTAGAGACAGAAAAGTATTTATATTCCAATCCAAAACTTTGAGATACAATATAATCACTTATAATTCTAGCTATCCTCCCATTCCCATCATCATAAGGGTGGATATTTACGAACCATAAATGGGCGATTGCACTTTTTATATACATGTCCTCGTCAGAATTATTAATATATTCCAGTAAAGAGTTGATGTCTTCACTTATTTTTTTATGAGGGAGCCCTACATAATAGACTGTTTCTTTCCCGATGGGACCGGAGACAATTTGCATGTCATCATAGTCACGAAAAACTCCTAGTCGTATATTAGTGAAACGGCTTGGGGCATAAGAAAGGAGTGTTATATGCCATTTATGTAGACGCTCCAGCGTTAAAGGTGTTGTATTAAGTATAGTATCCATCAGTATGTCAGCAAGGGCATCGGTATGATATGTAGACTTGTCACTCCCTGTCTCAAATTGAGTATCGAGTTTTTTTCTTATTGAAGATCTTACACTCTCTCTTGAGAGATGTTCTCCCTCAATCGCAGAAGTAGAGACAATTTCACTTGTAAAAAGATCTATCTTAATATTACTTTGTGCTTCTTTATCTAGCAGCGAAATAAGAGCCTTCACTTCGCCAACATTCTGGGCTATTTGCGTGATTTTTGGAAGGAGTCTTTGAATGTTATAGTGAAGTTTTGGATAATCTGGATGTTGCCAAATCCATTGTTGTCTATTTTTCATTGATCCCTCATGAGCTAATTAATTTAATAATCGTATCATTATATGAGCTATTTGTCAATCATTAATAGCTCATATTGTCACCCTTCAACATTAACCTAACTCCCTCTTCCACAGTATATATATTTTTAAAATCAAGTATCTTTTTTGTGCTACTGTTATCTACTTCCAAACACCCATAAAGTCTTTTATGAAAAGAGGGCTTAACAACTTTCAACAATGTTTCAAAAAATGGAACTTTCACTAAATATACTTTTTTATTCAACTCTTTTGCTATAAGTTCTATAAGCTTTGTATAGCCCGGGCTGTCTTCAAGTATTGTATAAGTTCCCCAAGGTCTGTGACCTGTCAGATGAATGTTATGAAGTTCTGAGTTCATATCTTTTAATTTTTCTACAACTTTTTTTACTTTTTGACTAGAACCTTTTTTGGAGACTAACAATGCATCGCCAGTATCAATAATTATGCAATCTTCCATATCTATGGTTGCAATTTTTCTCTCACTGCCATAAACTAGGTTGTTTTTAGAGTCTATACTTATATGGTTTTTATTTTTGGTATTACCATCTTCATCTTTTGGGAGTTCATCATAAAGCGCATCAAAACTGCCGACATCCGACCAGTCGATGTCTGAAGCGATTACTTTTACCTTTAAAGATTTTTCCATTACAGCATAGTCAATAGAGTCTTCGGGAATAGCTAGCATGTTTTCATGTTTGATTCTAATTGTTGAATTTTCAATTTTTTTATTTTCAAATGCTGCTTTACAAGCCTCATATATTTCAGGAGAATGTTGTTTAAGTTCATCCAAAAATACACCTGCTTTAAAACAGAACATCCCGCTGTTCCAGAAATAGTTTCCAGCTTTCAGATACTCAGTAGCAGTCTCAATGTCTGGCTTTTCGTGAAAGGCTTTTACTTCTTCTCCGTTTGCCTCTATATACCCAAATCCCGTTTCAGCAAAGGATGGAGTTATCCCAAAAGTAACTAAATCATCTTTCTCTGCCAGCTCTTTTGCTTTTTGAACTACTTTCTTATATTCTGCTTCGTTTTTGATTAAGTGGTCTGAGGGAGTGACCAGAACTATCTCATCATTTTCACAGGCCATGCATGCCAAAGCAATTGCAGGCGCCGTATTTCTGCCTACTGGTTCTAGGAGATAAGAATTTTTAGTTTTATTCAGATCTTCTAGTTGATCCAGTGCTAAAAAGTACTGTTCTGTGTTTGAAACAATAAACTGGCTTTCACAAATTTTAGAGTTTCTTTCAACTGTGAGCTGAAAAAGTGACTTATCATCAAAAAGCTTTACAAACTGTTTTGGCATAAGAGTACGGCTTATTGGCCAGAGCCTTGTTCCGTTTCCGCCACATAAAATAATATTTGTCAACTACAACTCCATTATTAATTGGATAAATTGTAGTATTTTTTTACTTTTGACTTCATTAATCTCTACGTGAAAAAGAAATTAATTTAAAACATCTACTGTTATCTTGCCATCGACTAAATCAAATGTAACTTTTGAACCTTCTGTTACCTGCCCTTCAAGTATCAAATCAGCCAAACGGTCTTCAACTATTTCATACAGTGCACGTTTAAGTGGTCTAGCACCATAAACTGGATCAAATCCAGCTTCTGCAATGTATTTTTTAGCTTCATAACTTAATGTAAGTTCTATATCTCTTTGTTCCACTTTTCTGGCAATATCAGCGAAAAATATATCTACTATGTCCACAATCTGCTCTTGTCCAAGTGCATTAAAGATTACAATATCATCCAAACGGTTCAAGAACTCTGGCTTAAAGGCTTTTCTTAATTCAGCCATAACCATCTCATTTAATGCATCTGATTGCGGATTATTGATTATTTTATCACTTGCAATATTGGATGTCAGGATAATAATAGTATTTGTAAAATCAACCGTAACACCTTTATTGTCGGTCAATCTTCCATCATCTAAAACCTGAAGCAGTATGTTAAATACATCCGGATGTGCTTTTTCAACTTCATCAAACAGAACAACGCTGTATGGCTTTCTTCTAACCGCCTCTGTCAGTTGTCCACCCTCTTCATACCCTACATATCCTGGAGCAGCACCGACTAACCTTGAAACAGCATGTTTTTCCATGTACTCACTCATGTCTATTCGTATCAATGCGTCTTGAGAGTCAAAAAGAAATTTTGCCAAAGTTTTAGCCGTTTGTGTTTTACCTACACCTGTTGGTCCAAGGAACAAAAAGCTTCCTATCGGGGAAGAAGCATCTGATAATCCGGCTTTGTTTCTTTTAATAGCACGGGCAACTGCATGTGTAGCCTTGCTTTGACCGACCACGTCTTTGTTTAACTCATCTTCAACATTCAAAATTTTATCTTTCTCGCCCTGAAGCATTTTATTGACCGGTATTTTTGTCCATCTTGAGACGATACTTGCAATCGCCTCTTCATCAACGCTGTTTTTAAGTAGCGTTCCCGCCTCTTGCATTTTATCCCACTGCTCGTTTAATTTTTTCTCTTCTTTGATTAAGGCTGGGATTTCACCGTATTCTATCTCTGCCGCACGATTAAATTCAGAACCATTTTTAGCAAGTTCCGCTTCTCTTCTTTTGGACTCAATTTCACCTTTTATGGTAGAAGTTTTCTCAAAAACCTCTTTTTCCATGCTAAATTGAGACTGAAGTTTTCTTACTTCTTCCTCAACATCCGCAAGCTCTTTTACTATCTCGGCAAGTCTTTTTGTATTTTGAGCAGACTCTTCCATTTTTAGAGCTTCCTGTTCAACTTTCAACTCTGATACTTTTCGTTTTGAAGCGGCCAAAACATTTGGCTCTGATTCTATCTGCATTTTAAGCTCGGCTGCAGCTTCATCAATAAGGTCTATCGCCTTATCCGGTAAAAATCTATCTGCTATATATCTGTCTGAAAGTTTTGCCGCTGCCACTAGAGCACTGTCTGTAATAGTGACATTATGGTGCGCTTCAAGTCTTCCTTTTATACCGCGAAGGATTTGAAGCGACTGGTTTACTGTCGGCTCATCAAGGTTAATCGGTAAAAATCTTCGCTGAAGTGCCGCATCTTTTTCAAAATATTTTCTATACTCTTTGAGAGTTGTAGCGCCTATTGTATGAAGTTCACCACGCGCCAGTGCCGGTTTCAAGATATTTGCGGCATCCATACTTCCTTCACTCGCACCAGCTCCGACAATAGTGTGAATCTCATCTATAAAAAGGATGATATTTCCACTCTTTTTTACCTCATCGATTACCGCTTTAAGTCTGTCTTCAAACTCACCGCGATATTTTGCACCGGCTATAAGCGCACTCATGTCAAGTGCTACAACTTTTTTGTTTTGCAAAGATGTCGGAACATTTCCGCTTTGGATTCTCTGCGCAAGCCCTTCGACCAATGCAGTTTTACCAACACCCGGCTCACCCAAAAGCATAGGATTATTTTTCGTTTTACGGATTAAGATTTGCATCATGCGGGTTATCTCTTCATCTCTGCCGATTACAGGTGAAAGGGTTCCTGAAGCTGCTTCTTTTGTTAAATCAATCCCATATTTTTCTAAAGACTCTAGTCTTTCATCCGAACTTTGTGAATCGATTTTTGCTCCGCCGCGGGCAGCTTCGAGATTTTTCGCCAACTCCATAGAGTTTGTATATTTAGAGATGATACTCTTAAATGGCTCATTTTTTAGATTTGCCAAGATATAAGTGTCTACAGATAAAAAAGAGTCTCCATTTTTTGTCATGAGTCCCGCGCCGCTCTCAAGCGTCGATACAAATTCACGAGATAGTTTGATGTTTTCCTTTGAAATAGAAGAAGATTTTGGCAACTTCTCAGCCATGCTTTTTACATCTAGTTCTATTGCTACTTTTTCTACATTCATCTTGTTGAACATTTGATTTAATACAGAGTCAGAATTTGCAAGTAAAGCCCATAAAAAATGTACTGGAGCAACCTCCTGATTTTTATTATGTAGTGCTAAAGATATAGACGACTCAATAGCTTGTGTCATGTTGTGTGTTAATTTTTCAAATATATTATTCATTTTTTATCCTTTAATTTGATATGAAGATATTATATCACTTTGAGTCACTTAGTGTCAAGTTATGTTAGCAACATAGCTTCAAGTATAAACAAATCTATATTTTATTATACTTGTATTATAATTACGAAAAACTTTTAGGAAATCTGTATGCCAACTGTTATAGAAGCAATAACAAATCGTTCATCGAAAAGAAAATATTTAAATAAATCAGTTCCCAAAGATATTCAGGAAAAAATCCTGAATGTCGCACAAATGACTCCAAGCGGCGCTAACATGCAGCCATGGGTGACTTATGCCATAAGCAATGCTGAGGTTTTAAAAAATATTGGTGATGCAATAATTGAAAAGATGGATGAGGGAATTATGAATGACCAATTCATACAGTACTATCCTGTAAACTGGGTAAATCCTTATAAAAAAAGAAGGATTACAACTGGCGCCGGTCTTTATAAGCTTATGGAAGTTGACAGAAAAGACAATGAAACCAGAATCCAGATGTGGAAAGATAACTTTAGATGGTTTGGTGCACAAACTGTAATTTTTGTATTTACCGATAAGGCAAATATAGATGAATCTCAAGGTGCTTTGATAGACTGTGGAGCTTACATGCAAAGCATTATGTTAGCCGCACAAGAATTTGGAATAGACAGTTGCCCACAAGGTTCAACTACTGAATTTGGAAAAGTGATAGCAAAAGTGTTAAATATCCCAGAAAACTTGGCACTTTTATACAGTGTAGTTTTAGGCTATGCAGATAAAGATGAAAAGATAAATACTTATCAGCCAGAGAGAGTTTCACTAGAGGAAGCTGTCACTTTTATAGATTAAAAAAGATTAAAGGTGAAAACCTTTTTTCTTATACCTCTTTAACATGCTCTCATTTCCGCTTACTCCGCCACTGTGAATATATAAAATCTTCTCATCCGTTTGTTCAAGTAAACTTTTCCACATGCCTGGTGCATACAGTAAATCAAACTCGACTCCAGATTCCAAAGTCTTTTTATATATCTCAAAGTACTCTGCGTATGGCTTAGCAAAATGGTATTTTTTCTTTGGTTGAAGAATCACTAAGTTTTTTGGGATTACATGTAGCGCTTTCATTTGCTCTTTTAAATAGTCAACATCACCTACACAAGGAGTTGTATACACTTTATATTCCGGCAAAGCCAAAGCGAGATAAAGGGCGGTTGTTCCTGTTCCTGATGGTGTCGCTAATGCTTGTACATCTAAGGACGCTTCTCTTATCTCACTGGCTAGTACCTTTAAACCTTCTTTTGCGCTTTTATCTGCACCGCCTTGGTCTATCACGTGAGTTTTTTCATCTAGGTTCAAACGTAAAGATGCAATAAAATCTTTATACATGTCATTTTCTATTTCGACATGTTGCATTTCTAAAATCTTAGCTTGAAAAAAGTTGCCATGATTTTGCTCTTTTTGAGTGGCACTTAAAGTTTTTGTATAGTATACAAATTCCCAGCCTTTGTTTTTGCACATGGCAGCGATTGCAAGCATAGCATTTGATTGTGTTCCGCCATAAGAGATGATTTTATGTAATTGATTTGAGGGGGTTTGTAAAAGTGTATAAAGTTTACGATATTTATTTCCTGCTAAAAAAGGATCTATCAGATCATCTCTTTTAACAAAAAAACTCCTCCCATCTAAATTAATTTCAGATATGGGAGAATGTTTCATAGACTACTTGATAGTAGCTTGTTTTTGTAATGTTTCCATTTTAGTTTTCATAACAGTTTTAAACTTTTCAAGTTTTAGTCTCTGTTCGATAAACTCTTTTACTTCTGAAAACGCTCTTACTTTTTCAGATTTTTTATCTTCTAAATAAATAACATGAAATCCAAATTGTGTTTTAACCGGCTCCGTAGTTATAGAACCAATATCCATTGAAAATACTTTATCATTAAACTCCGGTACCATTTGCCCTTTAGTGAAGAAACCTAAATCTCCCCCTTTTGGTCCGCTAGGTCCTGTTGACTTTGTTTTTGCAAGCTCTATAAACTTATCTTTAAGTGCATCACCTTTTAAAGACTTCATATCTGCTATGATTGCTTTAGCTTCGTCTTCAGTTTTAACTAAAATATGACGGGCATGTACACTTTCTTTTTCATTGAACTCTTCTTTGTTTTTATTGTAGTAATCTTCTGCTTCTTTATCAGATACTTTTACCTTATCCAACTCTCTTTTTTGCCAAACTTGAATAGCTAAATCTTCTTTTACTCTTTCTTGAGCTTTTACATACTCATCTGTAAAATCTTTAGACTTTAAAATACCAGTTTTTTTTGCATCTTCGTAAACCAATTCTTTTGCTATTAACTGCTCTAATACCTGCTTGCGAAACTCAGCTTGTTTATCTTCAGGAACTTGGTTAAATCTACCCTGAGTAGCATTCATCAAAGCACTGTCTACATCTTTTTGTGTAATCGCCTTTCCATTAACTGTAACTAAAGTTTGAGCTGCTGCCATTGTGCTTACTAGTAAAAGAGCTGACACGATTTTCGACATTTTTTTCATTTATATCCCTCTGGAATTGTTTTGTTAGAAAAATTTTAGTAGCTTTACGTTAACGATTATTAAACAAGAAAATTATCTGCTAAAATACGCTCTAATAAGTAGGACATAACAAATGAAAAAAGCAACAAAACAAGAGATACTGGAAATACATAAACTTTTTGTAGAAAGATACAGCGAAGCGGTAACTGAGTTAGCATATACAAATGCTTATGAACTGGTTGTAGCTGTTGCACTTTCTGCACAATGTACTGACAAAAGAGTTAATCTTTTGACACCAGAACTTTTTAGAAAATATCCGACTCCATACGATTTAGCTCAGGCAGACTTAGACGACGTAAAAGCCATCATAAACAGCTGTTCATTTTTTAACAACAAAGCAAAAAACATTATAACCATGGCACAAAGAGTTGTAGAAGTTTATAACGGAGAGGTTCCCCTTAGTGCAAAAGAGTTGATAACCTTAGCCGGAGTTGGACAAAAAACAGCAAATGTCGTACTCATAGAATACACCGGAGCAAACCTCATGGCGGTCGACACCCATGTCTTCAGAGTTTCGCATAGACTTGGTTTAAGTGATGATGACACAGCCACCAAGACAGAAGCCACACTTGTAAAAAAGTTTAAAAACGATCTCCATGCACTCCATCAAGGGATGGTTCTTTTCGGTCGCTACATTTGTACTGCAAAAAATCCAAAATGTGATGAGTGTTTTTTAACCCAGTTGTGTAAAACAAAAGAAACATTTAAAGTTTAGGTATAATTTCTCCATGATAAAGATAATATTACTTGCAATAACTGCTCTTATTTTCTCAGCATGTGCCAACAAACATGGAATTTCTTTGCAGCCCTATGATGACTGTAAAGAGTACTATGATTTTCAAGGGTATTATCATAAAGATTGCGGGAGCAAAGATATCGTTTCCTACAAAGAAATCGGTGAGAGTACCGGCAAAGCGTATGATAAGGTGCATGATAAAGCTGTTGAAATAGTTACCGGAAAAGAGAAGAAAAAAGAGGAAGAAAAACCACAGCCTAATGTTTGGTGATTTCTAACTTCTTTTTATAATACTATTTTATTGCGATAAACGTCGCAAAGTTTGCCCAGCGGAATACTACCTCACAGTGTGAAAAACCGGAGTTTAAAGCCATCTTTATATTTTCATCTTCGCTGTATGGAACAAGTACATTTTCAAGTGCTTCTCTTTTTTGCACTATCTCGTACTCAGAATAGCCCTGCTCTTTTTTAAAATCATAATAACATTCAATTAAATCTTTGTTGAGCTTTGAGTGATGGCTTATAACTTTTTCACTAAAGATAAAAATACCCTCTTTTTTCAGTGAAGCAGATATTTTTTTCACCAATTCTTCGCGTACGAGCGGACGGATAAACTGCAGCGTATAGTTACTGACAAAGACATCCGCCTGTTTATAGTCATAATTTAAAATATCTGCATTTTTAACTTCGATTTTTGCGCCATACGCATCAATTTTTTTTCTTGCTTGGTTGAGCATGGCTTCAGAGTTGTCAAGACCTATAAGAGTAGCCTCACATGTAAGCCTTCTATGTATGTTTAAAAGCAAGGAAGCGGTGGAACATCCAAGGTCGTACAATATCCCGCCGTCTTCTAAGTTTTTTAGCGCAAAAAATTCTGTTATCTTTTGAGACTCGCCATAAAAGGGAACACTCCGTGCAAGCATGTCATCAAAGACTGCCGCTACCTCTTCATCAAATTCAAACTGTTTTTTTATAGGTTTTGTAAATACTTTATCATTCATAATGAAATTTTAACCAAATTGTTATAATATAGCGCAAAGAACGATTAGGAGTTTTACATGGATTTAAGTATTTCAACTTGGATGATGCTGTTTTTTATACTCTTTATGATAGCTGGAATGTGGAAAATTTACGCATTTTTACCAAATAAACAGCTTGAAGATGATGATAAAACCCAAGAAGCAAGCTATGAACTGAGAAGATTAATGTTAAAAATCATAAGGGAAAAAGAGGGAAAACTGAGTAGTCAGGAACTATTTCTAGCTATAACAGAAAATGAAAGTTTTGATAGTAAGCTCTTTTGGAGATTTAATCAAAACAGATTAAATCAACTTCTAAATCAATATTTCATAGAGCATCCCCATGCTAAAAGCATAGAAGATATCTATAAAAATAATTTAGTTTCTACCCAATCCGTTTAAATCTTTGAAAGCTTCTTCGACTCTTGTTACTAAAGTTTCCATTCCGGCTCTCAGCCATTTTCTTGGGTCATAATACTTTTTATTTGGCTTATCTTCGCCTTCCGGATTTCCGATTTGACCTTGAAGATAATCTTTATATTTTTCATAATAATCTTTAACGCCAATCCAAGTTGCCCATTGAGTATCTGTGTCAATATTCATTTTAATAACACCGTAGCTGATTGCTTCTGCAATTTCTGAAGGAGCTGAGCCTGAACCGCCATGGAATACAAAATTTACAGGTTTTTCATCAGTTTTAAATTTTTCTTGAATGTATTTTTGAGAATTATCTAAAATTTTTGGAGTAAGTTGAACATTTCCCGGCTTATAAACACCGTGTACATTACCAAATGAAGCGGCTATTGTAAAGTTTGGAGATATCTTGCCTAACTCTTCATACGCGTATGCAACATCTTCCGGCTGAGTGTATAAAAGGGAATTGTCAACACTTGAATTATCAACACCATCTTCTTCTCCCCCTGTTACACCCAGTTCTATCTCAATACTCATCCCGATTTTACTCATACGCGTTAAGTAAGCCTTACATATGGCGATATTTTCTTCTAAAGGCTCTTCTGAGAGATCCAACATGTGAGAAGAGAAAAGTGGTTTGCCTTGATCTTTAAAATAAGCTTCACCTGCATCAAGCAGTCCGTCTATCCAAGGAAGTAATTTTTTAGCTGCATGATCTGTATGAAGGATGACAGGTACACCGTAAGCCTCAGCCATCATATGAACATGAGTAGCTCCCGAAATTGCACCTAATATTGCTGCTCTTTCATGTTCATTGCTCAAACCTTTACCAGCATAATTAGATGCTCCGCCATTACTGAACTGGATAATTACCGGAGATTTTACTTTTGATGCCGCTTCTAATACAGCATTTATAGAATCACTACCCACTACGTTAACAGCAGGAATAGCAAAACCGATTTTTTTTGCATGTGCATAAACTTTTTGTACATCTTCGCCAAAAAGAACACCTGGATTAACAATATCTAAAATACCTTGGCTCATAATTTTTCCTAAAATAAAATTTCACTATTATATGACATACTTAATTTAAAACAACTTTTTTATGTTAGAATATCCAAAATAATAGAGGTAATTAAATGCGATTAACATTAGAAGAATATTCAAAACGATTTAAAATGTCAAAAGAGATGATTCACTCAAAATTAAGAGCAAAAAAACTAAATTATATTATAGAAGATGGCACAACATACATCATAATACAAAACGAAAACTCTGCTCATGAGAAAACAGATAAACTCCCACAGGCAGCAAAAACAACTCAAGAAGTTCAGAATGTGGTTGCAAATGCTATTGATAAACCAAGGACAACTGTAGCTATCGTTTTAGCTCTGTATCAAAGAGAGAATGCACAGTTAAAAGAGAAAATTAATTTTCTAGAAGAAAAAATAGATAGATTAATAGATGATAAAGAGCAGATGCTTCGAGCAGAGCGAGACAAAATTGAAGAAATTTATGAAGCTAAAGACACTCAACTAAAAAGTATCCTTGAACTTATAAATACTAAGCTGATGCTAGAACAAAAAAATCAAACAATTCACGAAGTTGAAACACTGCCAAAAGAAGAACTTCTATCAGAAGAAAACTCACAAGGGGAAACTTCTTCCAGACTGATAGAACTAAAAGAATATTTAAAATCACTTGACCTGAAGTCATATCAAAGAAAAATAATAAAAAAAAGATTTTATACGGTTTATGACAATGACATAAGAATTATTCAACAAAATGGAAAAATGTATTTAGACTTTTCAAAATATGATTACAGTGATTTGCTTTCTTACTAAGGACTTGAAATGGATGACGAACGAAGCAATATCATAAAAACAAAGAATATAAAAAAATCACTGCAAGAATATGCTTCAAGCCATAATATGGCACATAGTCACATCACCTTTTCACTGCGCGCAGTGAAAACTTACATAAAAACCAATAAAAATACAGCGTTTCAACTTTTCAATGAAAATGTCAATGAAATTTATCATGATAAAGAAAAAATAATAAGCAATCATTTAGAATTCAAACAAATATACGTTATCAAGGTACATGACACAGACTCAAACATCATAAAGCTGAATTATTCTATTGACTTTGGAGAGTTTTCAGCAAATCCTGCAATTATTATAGAACCAGATTCTACTATACCCTACAAAACAAATAAAGCACAAGATATATTTATTCTTTTAGTCAAAGAGTTAAATAAAATAAAAGCTGAAAATAAAATACTCATAAACATATTTGATGCATCAATGATCGACTATTTAAAAAAATTCACCAAATACATATATGCAGGAAAATTCATTAAAAGGGTTAAAATTCCACTTTTTGAAGGTGTTGAACCTGAGATAACCCAAACGAGTGGTTTAGTAATGCATTTCAAAAATAAAGAATCAAATAAACAGCTCATAGAGGTCGAGGTTGGCGAAGTGTTAGTAGAGTTTATAAAACCTATTTATGGAAAAAATGGCTTGAATGCTTCAGGAGAAATTATTCACAGTGGTCTAGGAACAAATTATAAGGACTTACATGTATCAATAGATGATGGATCAATAACCATTGAAGAAGATGATAAGCACAAACTTTATAAAAGCAGTATAAAGGGCTATGTAGAGCTAACAGAAACTAAACTTATGGTTGCAAATAAAGTCAGCATGTCCAAAATATCAAGGTTAAATTCATCTTTATCTAATGAGGAAGATAACAATATAGAAGTTATCATATCCCAATATGACACAAACAAAGATAGCATTGGAGAAGGAGCTGAGGTTATTTCAGAAACTGTTCATGTTAATGGTCATGTAGGTGCAAACAGCATTATAGAAGCCGCGAATCTTCAAATAGACGGAGCTACACATAAAGATTCTATTCAGTTTGCAAGAAATGCAATCATACATAGACATAAAGGCACCCTAAGATGCAATAATGCAAAAATATTTCTGCTAGAAGGCGGAAAAGTTCATGCAACGACTGTTGATATAGAATCATGTTTAGGCGGAGAAATTTATGCCAAGGATGTAACAATCGGGCTTGTAAAAAATCACGTAAAAATATACGCATCTAACTCTATAACCATTGATCTTGTAAGTGGAGAAGAGAATCTCTTTAAAATAAACTACAGAGAAATTCCGATACTTATGAGCAAACTTAAGTTATTGGAGGATGATATTACAAATCTAGAATATTCTCTAAAGGAAGCTAAAAGACACAATAAATCCGAAGTAGCAAATCTAGAAGAAAAAATAATTGATTCAATACACGAGCAAAATAAAATCATAGGATCTACAAAAAATGCAAAAATAAGTATAAAAAAACCTCTTAGAGGATTCAACAAAATTATCTTTACACTTGAAAATAAAGATGAAATTCTGTATAAAACCTCGGCTCAAGAATACTCACCTTTTTATTTGGAGTATGCAGATAATAAGATTATCCTTCATCCTGTCAACAAAACTATCATACTAAATTCTTAAAACTCATTCCACTCCCTTTAAGCATATTTTCCATTTTCAAAACAAAAAATATAAATAAATTCTGCTCATCTTAAACTCTAACATTGATTTTTATGATTTCACATCAGCTAAAGCATATCAATAACACACGATATTCCGTGTATTTAATTCTATATTATATACTTTATATTATATAATAGATACAATATATAAATTATATAGTATATAAATGTCTATATATGATATATTATTATTATTAAAATGTATATTTAAGTATTTAATCCGTATAATTCTTTTATGCAAATTAATGACCTTTTCAATATTCTTCATAACTCTTTAGAGTCTCAAAACAATGGAAAAAAAATATCTCTGGCAGATATGGCATCCATGCTTGGGATTTCAATGAGAACATATCAAGACTGGAAGCTTGGGCGTGCAAAACCGCAGGCTGCTTCAACAGTTATAAAAATGTTAGGACAGTTGGAAGATGATGAGATTATTAGAGCAGTGAGAAAGATAAATAAACTTGACAATTAGCAAGGAGAAATATAATGAGTGCATTAACAAAAAAAGAGAGAGATGGGTTAGATGATGTTTTTTTATCTATACATTCCAACAACAATAAATATCAGAAAATGAAAGAATTATCATCTTTAATAATGTCACGAAATCTCGACTTTTCAATGCACACTCTGTTAACAAGGGCGAAAATCAGGCTAGAGAGGTCTAAATTCTCACATTTTTTTACATATTTAACCAAAAAGAAGAAAAATTTAAGCAAATAAATTATAAAGTACCCGTAGCTGAATTATTTAAGGGCTAGGGCTTACTTATTTAAGCACTTGACTAAAATAATATCGGAAATTCTCATGTTCCAAGGGTTTATGTATGAACAAAGCACAATTCGTTGAATTAGTACAGGCAAGTGGCGGGTATAAAACTAAAGTTGAAGCTGAAGCGGCTATAAGAGCATTTACAGATGCTGTAACTGGCGCATTAGTCAAAAAAGAAGAGGTATCTTTAGTTGGTTTTGGTAGTTTTGCTGCTACACTTCAAAAAGGTAAAAGTGGTAAAGTTCCGGGAACGGATAAAACTTATACTACTCAAGATAAGTTGGTTCCTAAATTTAAAGCCGGTAAAGGTCTTAAAGATAAAGTAGCTGGTAATTAGTACTCATTCAAGTACTGATAACAACTCGTTTAATAGTAGTTTTTTACACTACTATTAAACACAACAAAATTCTTCAAGAAAAATCAATAACATTTTTAACTTATTCATAGTTTTTCATTAAATCAAAAAGTTCATATTTATCTTGTGATTTTTGTTTAGTAACATACATGGCTTTATCAAGATTCTTATGAAAATACATCCTTTACAGCAATTTTCTACTTATTTTTTTTCAGGTAATTTATAAAATGCAGCACACCAAGCATCAGGGCTGATTGAACCTTCTACCATTCTACATTCGTTAGTCTCGGGAATAAAATGCATGCAATCAGAACACTGCTTGCCATCTTTTGGAGTATCTTGATATAAATATTTTACTTTCGTACCTTTAGCATACAACGGCGTAGTACTAAATGTAGCCAGACCCAATATAGCCATGTATTGAAAAAAACTTCTTCGTGTTGTAACTTTCATAATAGTCTCCTTTATATTTATCAGCTTCCTGATTCTTCCATCGCTTCAAGCGCATCTATATAATCACAATAGGGAGTATTGTCTTTACAAAAATTGGAAAAATAATCCCCGCGATGTTTTTCATGGTTTGCATAATTAAACGATACAAAATTCCAATTCAGAAGTTTCCAAAAACCTTCAAGATAATCAGCACGCGCATTTCTGTAGTCAATGTAATAAGCATGTTCCCATACATCACATACCATTAAGGGAACCAAACCAGAGCGGATAGGATTATCAGCATTGGAGGTATTAACAATACTAAGATTCCCTTTCTCATCAATACACAGCCACACCCAGCCTGAGCCAAACAAGGCAAGACTTTTTTCAATAAAAGATTTTTTAAAGGCTTCTAGCGAACCAAACTGTGCACCGAGGATAGAGTCAAGAGCCAATGAGGGAGTTGTTGATTCAGGTGATAGAGTAGTCCAAAAGAAATCGTGGTTGTATACTTGTGCAGCGTTATTAAAAACAGCACCATCAGCATGTTTTATAGTTTCTACCAGACTTTTTGATTCAAACTCTGTACCGGAAATCAATCCGTTCAATTTAGAGACATAACCAGCATGATGTTTATCGTGATGGTATTGCAATGTCTCGGCAGACATCATAGGCTCTAACGCATTATACGCATAAGGTAATTTTATCAATTCGTGTGTCATTTTAATCCTCCTTCTTCTTTATTTAAGGGATTCAAGGCTGTTTACAAATGAGTGTAAACAGCAATGTGTTATTACTTTACTCTTAAAGTTAAATCTTTACCAAATTCTCATTAATTTATAATAAATTATTATACTTAATTTACTTATTAACTTGTAGTTAAAATCTTTTAAACATTTATTAAATCAACTATTTCATTCTACTAACCTTTTTTTAATTATAATAAATTAAAATTACAAGACTAATAATAAAAAGGCAAAACAGATGAAAATTGTAAAAACAGACAAAGAGTGGCGCGATAAACTGACGCAAGAGGAATACCAAGTTTGCAGAGCACATGGGACAGAAGCTCCATTTAGCGGTAAATTTTATGATTATAAAGGTGATGGAATATACACATGTGTATGCTGTGATGCTCCACTTTTTGAATCCCTTACAAAATTTGATTCAGGGACAGGATGGCCCAGCTATTATGAAGCAATTGAAGATGCTATCATTGAGACAAAAGACATCAGTCATGGTATGATTCGGACAGAAATTACATGTGCTACATGTGATGCGCACTTGGGTCATGTTTTTGAAGATGGACCAGAGCCGACAGGGCTTCGTTACTGCATCAATTCTGTATGTTTAAATTTTGAAGAAGAGGAATAAAAAATGAAGTTATTAATTACACTAATCTTACTAATGTTTAGTTTGACGCTCAATGCGGGTGAGAAAAACCCACATGTAGTTTTGCAAACAACACAAGGGAATATTGAATTGGAGCTATATCCGGATGTAGCTCCACTGGCAGTGGAAAATTTTATGACACACATAAAAAATGGTTACTACAATGGTATTGCATTTCATAGAATTATAAAAAACTTTATGATTCAAGGCGGAGACCCGACTGAGAGCGGTCGTGGTGGCGAGAGTATCTGGGGTAAATCATTTAAAGATGAGTTTAAAGGGAAGCTATTTAATAAAGTCGGTGTTTTAGCGATGGCTAATTCCGGACCATATACCAATGGAAGTCAATTTTTCATAACAACAGCTCAGACACCTTGGCTCAATGGTCATCATACAATTTTTGGACAAGCAACAGAAAACTCAATGGAAACTTTGAAAAAATTAAATTCTGTTGATACATTTGGTGGCTCAGGTGGAGACAGACCGCAAGAAAGACAGGAAATTATAAAAGCGTATATTAAATAATCATATTCTAATCCAAAATTTGTCATAATACTGTTAATTATTATATTGGGGTTAGCATGGAAATTCAAACTATCAAAAAGCTTGAAAAAGAAGCGTTAAAAGAAAGTGGTTCAGATTTCATAAAAGTTGGTGTTGCTTTATTTTTTATGATTGCTGTGCTAACATACAGTTTATTGTCAAATGGTGGTATTTCCAACAATATATTTTTAGCAGTTGCAGCGCTTATTGGCGCGTACATGGCTATGAATATCGGGGCTAACGATGTAGCTAACAATGTAGGTCCTGCTGTTGGTTCAAAAGCTATGACTATGACCTTGGCAATTATCATTGCAGCGATTTTTGAAGCCAGCGGTGCTTTGATAGCCGGCGGTGATGTTGTTGAAACTATAAAAAAAGGTATTATAGACATTTCTGCTTTTGGCGGAAATCCAGATCCGTTTATTTGGGCCATGATGGCTGCTCTTCTAGCCGCTGCTTTATGGCTTAACTTCGCGACTGCTATGAAAGCTCCCGTTTCAACGACTCACTCTATTGTTGGCGGAGTTATGGGTGCCGGTATCGCAGCTGCCGGCTGGTCTATAGTTTCCTGGGGAACTATGGCAAAAATCGCGGCTTCTTGGATTATTTCTCCACTTCTTGGCGGGTTGATAGCAGCCGGTTTTCTTTACTCCATAAAAAAATCAATAATCTTTAAAGAAGACAAAGTTGCTTCAGCAAAAAAATGGGTTCCTATTTTTGTTGCTATTATGGCTTGGGCATTCGTAACATACCTGACACTCAAAGGGGTGAAACATATTTGGCCTTCAATTGTAAACGGTCTCAATATGCTTCCTTTAATCTCTCTTGAAATGACTAAAAAGCCTTCCTTTTTAACTGCCCTTACATTTGGTCTAATTACTGCTGTAATCGTTTATTTTATGGTTAAATCTAAGCTAAAGTCAAAAGTTGTACAAAATTCAAGACTCTCTGTAAATACATTATTTACAATTCCTCTCATCTTTGCAGCTGCACTTTTAAGTTTTGCGCATGGTGCGAACGATGTTGCAAATGCGGTTGGACCATTAGCCGCGATAAATGATGCAGTTGTACACGGTGGCGTATCCTCTAGCGCCTCAATTCCTTTCTGGGTTATGGGAGTTGGTGGGCTAGGTATCGCGATTGGTCTTGCACTGTACGGTCCAAAACTTATCAAAACTGTTGGTAGCGAAATAACTGAACTTGATCAGATTAGAGCATTTTCAATTGCAATGGCGGCGGCTATAACAGTTATAATCGCTTCACAGCTTGGTCTTCCGGTTAGTTCGACTCACATCGCTATTGGCGGTGTTTTTGGTGTTGGATTTTTAAGAGAATGGCTGCATTTAAATGATGCCACTTATGTTGAAAAAGATACAATCGCGTCTATGCATGATGAACAGAAAACTCTTCATGCCATTCAAGCAGAACTTAAAACTCTAGAAGCAAAACCGGACAAGGTGCAAGCAGATTACGAAAGAGTTGTTGCACTTTATAAGCAAATAGCAGAAGAAGAAGCATTGATAAAAGAGGCGAAAAAAAGCATTAAACAGGCTAAAAAAGTTGAGTTTGTCAAAAGAGATGCAATTAAAAAAATTATCGCTGCATGGCTTATAACCGTTCCTGTAGCCGGAGTTATTGCTGCTGCTTTATTTTTTATGATCAAAGGGATTATGATTTAAAAATCATAATCTTTCAATATCTCGATCACTTTTTACACAATTTCTTCCACAGTTTTTTGCTAAATAAAGTGCGTCACCTGCTTTTTTTATGATCTCGTTTATGTCATCACCTTCGATAACTTCAGTTACACCAAAGCTTGCACTGATATATCCGACACTCTCTATCTCTTCTAGAAAAATATATTCTCGAATTCTTTCTGCTAATCCGATTGCTTGACTTAAACCAACACCGGGAAGTAAAATAACAAACTCATCTTCACTCCATCTACTCACGATATCTACACTTCTCAAACTTTTAAGAATAGTATGAGAAACTTGAATTAAGACTTTATCACCAATACTCTTTCCATACGTATCATTTACTTTTTTAAAGAAATCAATATCGAGGATAATTAAAGACATTTGATTGTCTTTTTGAATCATTGATTTATAGTATGATAAATAAATTTCAATAAATTTATCTCTATTATAAAGACCGGTTACGGCATCAACAGATGCCGTAACCTCATGCTCTTTATTTTTATTTTCTGATATATTATTTATTTGGATAAATTCAGTTTTGTGCTCTTTGGTTAAGATAGCCAATCTTGAGTATGTCAAGGATATCAACTCTTTTTGAGATACAACGCCAACAAAACGACCTTGATCATCAACGACCACCACTCTCTTATAGTGTCTACTTTTTATAAATTCTATTGCCTGTTTGATTGAAGAATTTTGATTCATAGTTTCCACAGGAAAAGACATGGTGACGCTGACACTTAAATTCATATCTTCTTTATTTTTTATCATTTTAAGAATATCTTTAGTAGTCAAAATCCCTATTGGTTTTTCATCTTCTGCAACTATGATATTGTCATAAGCTTCTGTAATCATCTCATTTATAAGATCTGATGTTTTTTCATCTTTACTTGCATACTTTAGCTTTCTTCCAATTTTAAAAAAATCTTGAAGTTTATAATTGTCCATTACAGTATCTGTGTCAATATTTGCTCTAATATTAGACAAACTTGCAAGTCCATATAAAGATTCATCGTTGTTTAAAACACATATATACTCTGCTTTGCCATTTATAAACTCAAGTGCATCTAGAATATTTTTTGACTTATCTATTGTATTTACTAAAGGTAAATCAAACTCACTTAATTTTAATTGCAAGTTATGATTTTCATTTTGAACTTTAATAATGTCCATGATATTCAATAGTCTATAGTGAAAACCATCTATCACTATAAGATTTCTATGTTCATGCTCCATCATCATCTCTAATGCATGCATCATAGTTTCATTTACGCTTAATGATATTACAGAGATTGTAGCTATCTCTTCCATGAGTGGAAATTTCATTTCTAAACCTTATATTTTAGATTTTTTCTAATGCTTTTTGCACCTTAATCGCCTGTTTATGTTCAGCGACATCATGCACTCGCAAAATTGAAGCACCGTTTCTCAAAGACTCCAGATGCAAAGTCAATGTACCGGACAATCTTTCTTCAATCTTCGAGGGATAGATTTCATGTATCATAGATTTTCGAGAAGCCCCGACTAAAACTTTTTTGCCTAATGTTAAAAAGTTTTCTAAATGCTTAATCAAGAGCAAATTATGTTCAAGTGTTTTTCCAAAACCTATGCCTATATCAACGATGATATCATTTACTCCAAAAGATTCAGCCTTATGTATTCTATCTTCTAAAAAAGTATATACATCATTTATAACATCGTCATATTCAGGATTTTCCTGCATAGTTTGCGGAATTCCCTGCATGTGCATAATAACAGCCGTTGCATCATAAGAAGCACACAGTTTACAAACCTCATCATTTTGCAAACCTGTAATATCATTCACTATCTTAAACCCACTCTCGAGTGCGTACAAAATAACTTCTGGCTCATAACTGTCGATGCTAAATCTGACTTTATCATATAGTTTTTCTTTGCTTATGGCATCTAAAATTGGCTTTACTCTTTGAAGTTCTTCTTCCGCACTGACGCTCAAAGAGTTTGGACGTGATGAAACTCCGCCGACATCTATAATGTCAGCACCTTCTTCTATCATTTTTACTATTTTTTCTATTGCATGTGTTCCCCGAAATCTGCTACCTGAAAAGAAACTGTCATCATTGGCATTAATTACGCCCATTATTTCTACATGTGAAGGTTTTTTAATTTTAGTGAATTGTTTTAATTTTGCGGCTAATTCTTTAAGTCCAAAAGGCTGTGCCAGCTCTTTTTTACTGAGTATCTCTAACTGTTTGCCCGTCGCTATGAGGATGCAATCTACATGCGGGGTCTTGGCTATAACAGTTCCGCGAGGTACAGCCAAATCCGCACCAACGGAGAGAGCATCCTGTTTTAAGATATTTGCTGCGCCTACATGTAAGTCTTTTATGTAGAATATGTGTTGCTGCATTTTAGATGCGAGTATATTGATGCCGCCGCTGTCCACACCTAAAGAAGTAAGTATTTTTTTAGCATCAACTGAATTTGAGAGTTTTTCAACTTGCATAATGAAATCCTTATCTCTCTCTTGCAAAACTCATAAGTATCAAAGCAAGCACACTTTGCGGTCTTGAGTTTAACTCTAAAAGTCTATAGGCCTTGTCAAAATTTTCCAATTGTGAAGATGACAGTATAAGCATATCTACAACTGTAGCTCTATGATAAATCGCTTCAACCAAAGCTTTTGCTTCACTCTTTTTAATTCTGCTATTTTCTTTTAAGAATGCGAAAATCTGTGCATAATCCACTCTTGCCAAATTTAAGTCCAAAGAGACAATCTCATGAGAGGATTCACCTTTATGGATAGGTAAACGGGAGCGAACAGTAGGAAGCAGGTTTGATTTTGTAGGTGAGATAATAATAAACTCTATATTTCGGGGCGGTTCTTCCAGAACCTTTAGGAGTGAGTTTTGAGAAACAGAATTAAATTCTTCCGCTCCTAGAACGATGTACTTGGTTTGAGATTCACTTATATATGCTTCTGCTATAACGGCTTTAGCATCTTCAATGAGAAATTTTTCTCTTAGAAAACCAACGACGCGATTTGGTTTTAGTTTCGCCTCCAATTTCTCAAACTCTTTTTCTATCTCTGTAGAGATTATAATATGGGATTTTCTAGAGTCATGAGCCAACATCAACTTCTCCAAACATGGTAGCATTTAAGGAAGCATCGAAGAGTTTAAATAGCTGCAGAAGTTTTATATCTAACATGGAATCATAAGATTTCAGTATAAAAGAATTTTGAAACTCTTCATCAAAAATCCAAAAATAACTATTGTCTCTTCTTTTTGCTATATCTGCTCTTTTGTCATTCCCTTTACCAATATACCAAAAAAAATAATCTTCTTTGAAAGAGATTGAGATCATATCATCAAGGATATCTATCATCTCTCCTCCGCTAACACTGTTGTAGTGTTGGAAAAGACTGTCTACACTTATTATCGGTAACAGCGGTCTATCAAATGAGACACGATTAACTGAACTTAATATATAACTCTCCAACCATTTTCTTTTTTCATCCGTTATAAGAATAATGGTTTTACCGCTTAAAATTTGCTCTAAAGCATGTGCTGTAGTTGTTGTCCAGTCAAATCTTTGTTCTTCGAGCCAACTAAGACTTCCGCCCTCTTCTCTGATAGCATCCAAGCTCCACTGTGCAAAATCTCTCATATTCTTATCCTCTCTTAGTAAAATGCTTAATTACCAAAGCTTTACTCTCGGCAAGAATGGTGTTATCCATTATTTATCTAACTCATAAGCGCTGTGTAAACTTCTGACAGCTAACTCTGCATACTTTTCATCTATTACCATGGAAACTTTTATCTCTGATGTAGAAATCATATTGATGTTAATATTTTCTTTAGCCATTGTTGAAAAAGCCTTTGCAGCAACGCCGGTATGTGATTTCATGCCAACACCGACTATTGAAACTTTACAGATAGATTCATTATAAGAACTATCCTTAATTTCACCGCTTTGCACAAAAGAATCAACAACTGACTTAGCATCGTTCAAATCACTTACAGGAACAGTAAAATCTATATTGGCAGCACCGTCATGCGCTGTATTTTGAATAATCATATCAATATTTACACCGCTGTTCGCAAGTTTTGTAAAAATATCAGAAGCTATACCCGGTCTATCTACAACGCCCATCAACGATACTCGAGCTTGATTTCTGTCTAATGCTATTCCACTTACTAACGGTTTTTCCATGATATTTTCTTCCTTTGTTATTAATGTTCCCTCTTCGTTAGAGAAACTTGTTCTTGTTACTAAATTTACATTCAACTTTTTTGCCAACTCTACAGAGCGGTTTTGTAAAACTTTCGCACCCAGAGAAGCCAGCTCCAACATCTCATCATAAGAAATTTGGTTCAGTTTTTTAGCCTTTGGTTCTATGCGCGGGTCGGTTGTAAATATACCGCTAACATCAGTATATATCTCACATAAATCCGCTTTGAGCGCGCCGGCAATTGCAACAGCAGATAAGTCACTTCCGCCACGACCTAAAGTTGTAACATGTCCTTCTTCCGTTACACCCTGAAAGCCGGCAACTACAATTATCTTTCCCTCTTTTAGAGCTTCTTCCATAGCTACAGGATTTATATCTTGTATTCTTGCTTTAGTGTGGAGCCTGTCAGTCACTATCCCGGCACGTCTTCCAGTCATAGAAACTGCACTATGTCCCATTTCGTTTAAAGCAATTGCAAGAAGCGAAGCCGTAACTCTTTCTCCTGAACTCAAAAGCATATCCATTTCAGCTCTTGCAGGTGTTTTTGAAAAATATTCAGCATATTCAACAAGCTTGTTTGTTTCTCCGCTCATTGCAGAAACTACAACAACCACATCATTCCCGGCCATTTTAGTAGCACTCACACGGGCAGCAACATTTGCTATCCGATTCAAATCACCAACACTTGTTCCACCAAATTTTTGAACTATTAACATTTATAAAAGTTCCTTCTTTTTAAAATATTTTATCACTTTTTCATACACAGGTTTTTTAAAATGTGCCGTATGATCTAAAAGATCTTCAACACTGACAAATTTATGGTCCATAAACTCAGGATGTTTTGTAGCCAAGTTGATTACAGCACTTTTTTTCAATTTAACCAAAAAATATCTCTGTATCTGACCCTTGTAAGGCTTCATTCTTTTAGCTATTTTTTTAGGAAAATCATAAGATATCCAATGAGGATATTCTGCGATTATCTTTGCTTTATTTGTACCTATTTCCTCTTTAAGCTCACGAAACATAGCCTCTAGAACCGCTTCTCCTTTATCTATACCACCCTGAGGAAACTGCCATATATCAGTTAAGTCATTTCTTTGTGCTATAAAAATCTCTTTTTCCTTTGGATAATTATTTGACACAATAATCATCGCAACGTTAGGACGATACAAATTTGTTTTGCTCATAAATTCACCTATATTATTATGAAAGGGATTATACAAAAATAGCAATTAAAAGAATATAACATTCTTAAAAAGATATAATTCCAACATGCTATTATATATACACATCCCATTTTGCGACTCTAAATGTTCCTACTGTGCTTTTAATTCTTATGTAGATAAATTTCATCTCAAAGAGCAGTACATGCAAGCTCTTTATACTCAACTGGAGTATGAGCTTCAAAGATTTCGCTCATATGCTCAAAGCATAGAAACTGTTTTCATTGGCGGAGGAACGCCTTCAACTGTATCTCCAAAACTGTATGAACCGATTTTTAAACTTATAAAACCTTACTTGGCTGACGAGATTGAAATCACAAGCGAAGCGAATCCGAACAGTGCAACAAAAGAGTGGCTTCTTGGCATGTATAAACTTGGTGTAAATCGTATCAGTTTTGGTGTGCAAAGTTTTAATGCAGAAAAACTCAAAATGCTAAATAGAGCCCATGGTACTCAGGATGCGATAAACGCCGTTAAAAATGCTAACGAAGTGGGCTTTAAAAACATCTCACTTGACCTTATATATGCGACTTTAAATGACACAAAAGAACTTCTCAGTCTCGACATAAAAACAGCTTTTTCCCTTCCCGTAAACCATATAAGCGCCTATGCTTTAACCATCGAAGAGGGAACGCCATTTGAAAAAAAGCCTCACATGTCAAAGGAATCTTTAAAAATAACCTCATGGTTGTTTGATGAGATAAAATCAAATGGATTTGAGCAATACGAAATAAGTAACTTCGGAACGTACAAAAGTACTCACAACCTTGGGTACTGGCAATATAAAGATTATATCGGGGCTGGAAGCGGAGCTGTTGGCAAACTGGGATTGGAAAGATTTTACCCAACAACTATTCTTGAAGAGTATATTAAAAATCCTTTAGATATCAGAAGTGAAAAATTAAGCCCTGATGATGTAAAAATAGAACAGATATTTTTAGGTTTCAGGTCGTGCGTGGGAGTTGATGAAAATATTTTAAACAGTTCTGAGAAAAAAAGAGCCCAAATATTAGTAGAAGAAAAGAAACTTGACTTTATAAATGGTGTTTTTTACAATACAGACTATCTTTTAGCCGACGAGATTACTCTATTTTTATCATATTAAAGGATTATTTAGCTAAAATCTCCCAATTAAAATATACGAGGCTTTATTATGTTTGGTTTAGGCTTTACCGAGATGCTACTTATTATTGTTATTGCTATTTTGTTTCTAGGTCCCGACAAGCTTCCTAGTGCTATGGTTGATGTGGCTAAATTTTTTAGAAATGTTAAAAAGACTATCGGGACTGTAAAAGATTCTTTTGAAGAAGAGATGCATGTATCTGATATTAAAAACGAAGTGTTATCTTATAAAAAAGAGCTTTTAGGGGCCAGCGATAATCTTAAAAACTCTACGGGCTTCTCAGACATTGGCGCACAACTTACAAATTTGCATGATGATATCATGGTCGATGATGCTCCGGCAGTAAAGACAAACAAGAAAAAACAAGAACCGGAGCAAGTAACTTTTGAAAAAAAATCAAAACAAGAAAACCTCTCGCAAAGCGATGTTTCTTCAGTAAAACCAGAGAATACAGATGTTTGATGAATTAAAACCGCATTTAGCTGAACTCAGAAAACGACTGGCAATATCCGCTGCAAGCTTAATCACAATGTTCTTTGTGATGTTTTACTTTCACGAGCCTCTTTTAGAATGGATGGTTGCTCCCTTAAATACGGCGCTTATTGAGGTTGGTAAGGTCTCCGTACATGCAGCAAACGGAATGATTACAACAAGCCAAGTCGGAGGAGCATTTTTTGTTGCTCTCAAAGTTGCATTTTTTGCAGCGATTGTCGGTTCACTGCCTGTAATCCTTTCTCAAATATGGATGTTTGTAGCTCCAGGCTTGTATGCAAATGAAAAAAAGATGATTATCCCCTTTATCCTCGGTGGAACAACTATGTTTTTAGTCGGGGTTTTATTTGCTTACTATGTAGTTACACCTTTCGGATTTGACTTTCTCATTACCTTTGGTAGTTTTAAATTTACACCTCTTATAAATATTGAAGACTATGTTGGTTTTTTCACAAAGATTATGTTTGGTTTTGGCATCGCCTTTGAGTTGCCGATATTTGCATATTTTCTCGCTTTGCTTGGCATGGTGGATGATAGACAAATGACTGATTTTTTCAAGTATGCAATTGTGATTATATTCGTAGTAGCCGCATTTTTAACTCCTCCGGATGTTCTGACTCAGCTTCTTATGGCTGGTCCGCTTATTATTCTTTATGGCTTATCTATTTTTATAGTCAAACTGGTAAATCCGGCTCCGCCGTTAGAAGAAGAAACAGAAGACGAAACAGAGCTAGAGAAAGCAAGTGAGTAACCCAGAGTTACTCACTTCAAGCTATAACTTCACCCTCCCCCAAGAACTTATAGCGACACATCCCGCTTCACCAAGAGATCATGCAAGACTTTTAGTATACAATAGAGAAACAGGTCAAATCACACATACAAAGTTTTTCGACCTAGAAAAGTTCATTCCCAAAGATTGTGCTCTCATTTTTAACGATACAAAAGTTATAAAAGCCAGACTCTATGGCAAGAAGCCAAGCGGCGGAAAAATCGAACTTCTTATCAACCGTGCACTAAATGCTTACGATGTACATGTTTATATCAGAGGAAAGGTAAAGGCAGATACTAAACTCTTTTTTGAAGAAAATTTAGTGGCAGTTATAAAAGAGCTTCATGATGATGGAAGCAGAGTTGTAAACTTTTTAAAAGAGAATGAAAAGTTGAGATTTGAAGAACTTTTGCCAATCATTGACAGAATCGGACATGTTCCTCTTCCCCCTTACATCCAAAGAGATGACAATCAAGAGGATCAAAGCGAATACCAGAGTGTATTTGCAAGAGAAGAGGGAGCAGTTGCAGCACCAACAGCTTCACTTCACTTCACACCCCAACAGCACGAGCGAATTTGTGAAAATTTTCCACATGCATATATAACTCTGCATGTAGGAAGCGGGACTTTCAAACCTGTTGAAGCTGAGATTATAACCGAGCATCCTATGCATTCTGAGTATTATGACATTTCTGATGAAGCAAAAAAAATATTGGACTCCGAAATACCTGTTTTAAGTGTTGGAACTACATCAACAAGGACGATTGAGTTCTATGTACGACACAATGAGACACAAAGAGGAGAAGCAAACCTTTTTTTACACCCAAACAATATACCATTAAGGGTCAACCATTTACTGACAAATTTTCACCTGCCAAAATCAACCCTTCTTATGCTGGTAGCTTCATTTATCGGTGTAGAAAAAGCTCAAGAACTCTACAAAGAAGCAATTGAAAATAAATACAGGTTTTACTCTTATGGCGATGCGATGTTAATCATTTAAACGATATTTGACAATAAAATTTCCAAATATCGTTTAAATACCACAGTCTGACTTCTTAAAAACACTCATTATATAGTAATTTATTGTTATTTTTGGTAGAAAAATGTACAATGTGTTAAACTAAAGATGAGGTATAATGCATGGCAAAAGACAGTGCTTTAATCAAAATGGATACTATGAAACATTTTCATGCCAGTGATTTATTCAAGATTGATGATATTGAGCATTTTCATAGCAATGATTTGGAAGCATTACTTCATAAAATATTACAGTATGTAAGACATATCACAAACAGTGATGCCGGAACAATATACTTAGCGGAAGACGATTACCTTAAATTTCATATTTTTCAAAATGACAGTCTTCCTTATGAAACAATACTTGATTTACAAGAATCTCTGAAAGATTTAAGATATCAAATCAAAAAAGATACGGGAACAATCGCTGTTGAATCATTTATTCAATCTAAAGTTATAAGTGTTTTTGACATTTATCAAAATAAAAAATATGATTTTAAATCTTCAAAAGAATTTGATAAAAATTTTTCATATAAAACAAAATCCATCTTGACCGCACCACTTGTGAATTTTTATACAAATTCATCAATCGGAGTACTGCAATTAATAAACAAAAAAGCGGAAAATGGACAATACATAGCATATACCGAACAAGATAAAGAATTTATATCTTTGTCGAGTTATTTAATTACGCAGAGTATTTTAAATACAAAAAACAGTATAGAAAAACTGGAACTCCTCAATAAAGAACTGGAAAAGAAAGTTATAGAAAGAACTAAAAAATTAAAAGATACTCAAAAAAAACTTATAGAACAAGCAAATCGAGATCCAATGACCAATCTATACAATAGAAGATATTTTAATGAAATCATTAAAAGTTTACTATTAATAGCAAAAAGAACCTCACAACTTTTTAGTCTAATCATTATAGACATTGATGACTTTAAAAATGTCAACGATACTTATGGGCATAGTGTTGGAGATCGTGTTATCAATGATTTAGCAGATATTTTTAGAAATACAGTTAGAAATAGTGATATCAGTGTAAGATTTGGCGGTGAAGAATTTGTAATTATACTTCCAAATACACATTTAAAAGAAGCGGAAATAATAGCCAAAAAATTAAAAGATATTGTGGAAAACAATACGATTATATTAAAAGATGGCTCAAGAATAAAGTTTACCATAAGTCTTGGTGTGTCACAAATTCAGCAAGATGACGAAAGTGTAGAAACAGTACTGCACAAGGCAGATGAAGCATTATATCAAGCTAAAAATAGTGGAAAAAATACAATTGTCATTAAAAGCTAGTGTCATTAAAAAATGTACTTTAAACTAAAAAAACTTTGCCGTTTCGTATCTCAATATCTCCGCTAAGCTCAGCTTCAAAAATTCTATCTGGATATTTACTCAAAGCTTCATCATAAATTGGGTTTGTATCGCAGTATAATAAGAAATCATCACTCTTTTCATTTACTTCAATGTCGCTAAATTTGGATACAAACTCTTCTATATCGTATATAACTTTTGCTTTGGAATTTTTCAGCAAAGTATTTGTAGCACTGCTTTCACCCATTCTTTGAGGAAGCACAAAAATTTCTTTCCCCATTTTGAGAGCAAATTCTATACTTCGCATGCTCCCGCTTCCAAGCTCTGCTTCAGCGACTACCAAGACATCTCCAAGTGCAACTACAAGTTCATTTCTAACAACAAAACTCCATGGTGTTGCACGAAAACCTTCACTAAACTGACTTAACAATAATCCGTTATTTTGTATATCAGTAAGCAGATTTTTGTTTACTGCCGGATATTTAATATCTATGCCACATGGTAAGACTGCAATAGTATTTGAGCTTCCTGCCCCCATGTGAGCTACAGCATCAATTCCCATCGCACCGCCGCTTACAACACAGATACCACTTTTTCCGAGTGCCGACGAGAGCTTGTGCGTAAGCTCTTTTGAGTATCTGCTGGGTTTTCTGCTCCCAACTACGGAAATTTTTTTTAATTTTAAAAGTTCGAGATTTCCATCATAGTAAATCTCCTTCGGATAGCTTTTCATACAAGCCAGTTCTGAAATTTTTTCTTGTAATAAAGGCATCAATAAAGGTTGTTTATATAAACCAAATCCACTTGCTTCAAGAGTTCTTTTGACTCGCTCAAAGCCAGTAGGGTATTTGCATGTGGATGCCCTATGGCGATAGCTGTTCCATGTAATTTAGCTACTTTGATAGCTTCTTTTATTTGTCCTAAAATATATGGTTTATCCATATGATGATCTAAAAAAACATCTCTGCTAATATATTGCAATCCAAAATTTTTCATAACTTTTGAAACCTCTGTTTGAGCCGTTGTTCTGCTGTCTACAAACTGTATATCATTATCTTTAAGAGCAAAAATCAAACGATTCATTGCAAGTTCGTTGGATGTAAACTTACTGCCGGTATGATTATTTATATATCTTACTTTTGGAAAAAGCCTTTTTATCTCTCTAATTCTTTCTGATATTTTTTCTTGTGAATCATCCACATGTAGAGTCTGAGGTTCCTCTTTTGTAAAACTAAGCGCCTCTAACGGCAAGTGAACCATGTAAAAATTTTCTGTAGCTGCTAAACGAGCTGAGTTTGGACGGGCAGTTCTTGGTGGCATAAAAGACATGGTCAATGGGATTTTTAAATTTTCAACTGCTATAACTTGAGACTTTAAAGACATATCATCAATAATAATTGCTAATTTTGGTTTATTAAGCATATGTTTGATTTCCCGTTTCGGAGGTAAGTCAAGGGTTGGATCATCATATTCATGTGCCGCACTGACTTGATACTCAGGAATATTCTTTAGTTCCTCTTTTTTCTTTACTTCTTTATTTAGAACTTCTTTTAGCCTATTATTTACACTTTGCTTTTCACTTTTTTTACTGGTTTTTTCCAATCTTTCAAGCATAGCAACTCTTTTTTTATGCAAAATGCTCTGTTTTTTTGTTATTTCTTCTTTAGCATCAGAATAACCAAAATAATAACCAGTGACTGATGAACTTATTATTACTGCAATTAGTGCTAAACTCCATGCAATATAAGCCAAGGTTTTTGACTTATTCTTTGCACTGCTTGCTTTTCTTTTTGCCATTAACACTCCAAATATTTATGCTTAAAATTATGTGATTTTATTTTATTTAAAACTATATCTAAAAGAAGCAATAATGGTTCCATTGCATTGCAAAATGACAACTTTTTATTGAGAAAGATGAAAGACTTATTTGGTATAATAATATAATTTTAAAAAAGGATTATCAAATGAGTGCACATAAACATCACGAGCATGTACAAAGAATAAAAAATGCTATTAAAGATTCGGATGATTTAAATCAAAGTGAAAAGTCGGAGACTATGAAACATATTGATGAATGGATTTTAGAAGATAAAGCTGAAGGTTTATTTTACTCAGAACTAATCAAAATAGCTAAAGGGATTAAACCGATTCTGGAAGAATTAGGCCTTAAATAGCATCTAGTTTTTTTGAGCCTTTCACTCAAAAAAACTTCTACATTTGCATATTTTTTGATTTAATAGTTTTCATAATCTCCGGCTTTAATCTCATCTTTTAGCTCATTTATAGCTTTTTGCATGACATCAATTATCTTTCTAGAAGCTTCATGATTATCAGCTTCAGGAACATTCCAACTTTCGAACTTCATGTTCATTTTAAAAATAGCGCGGATTTCATGTCTTATTTCATCTTTGAGTGCCTCTACGCCTTTAGTTGTTGCATTCATATTCCATCCTTTTGACATTTGTACTTATGTATCAGTATACCTAATAAAAATATAGGATTACATATAATTAGTGTTTAAGTATGATTTATATATAATTCCGAGTTCCTTTCTCTTTGTATCATTACAAAAAATGATATATTTAAATATCCGAAAGGGAAACAACGCCTATTTTTAGGCAAATACCAAAGGGAGATTATACTCTATGAGACATTACGAAAACCTAGTAATCGTAAAACCGACACTTACAGCAGAAGAGATTCAAAATAGCATCGCTGCTATTGAAGAAGTTATTACTTCAAATGGTGGCGAAATCGCTGCAACAAATGCAATGGGAATGAGAAAATTAGCTTATCCTATCAATAAAAATGAGCGTGGTTATTACCATGTTATCTATTACACAATTGCTCCTTCTGCAATTTCTGAAATTGAAAGACGTTTTCGTATCAACGAAGAACTTCTTCGTTTTGTAACTATCAAGTACGATTCAAACCGTGAAATAGCTGCATGGAATAAGATGGTAGAAAAAGCTCTAAAAGGAACATCAACTAAAGAACTAACAGCAGTTGAAGTTACACAAGAAGCTAAAGCTAATGATGAAGAAGAAGAATAGACTCAAGTTTTAACAATTAAGGAAAATTCATGTTTAATAAAATAATTTTGGTTGGAAATTTAACACGCGACATCGAACTTAGATATTCTCAAGCTGGCATGGGTATAGCAAAAACTGCTATAGCAACCAGCCGTAAATTCACTGTAAATGGTGAGAAAAAAGATGAAGTAATGTTCGTTGACGTAACCTTCTTCGGAAGAAGTGCTGAAATTGCCAACCAATACCTTCGTAAAGGGAGTAAAATCTTGGTTGAAGGAAGATTAAACTTTGAACAATGGGTAGACCAAAATGGACAAAAACGTTCAAAACACTCTGTAATTGCTGAAACAATGCAAATGCTAGACTCAAAAGGTGATAACCAAGGTGGCGGCAATTATACTCCGCAACAAGGTAATCAGCAGAGCTATCAACAGCCTCAGCAAGAAGAGCCAAGTTATGATTACGAGCCTGCGGCTAAACAACAAAGTTACAAGCAGCCAAGTTATGAAAACCAAGCTAAAACACAGAGTCGTGAGATGCCTAGCAGTAATAATATTCCTGTAATTGACATCGATGAAGATGAAATTCCATTTTAGAAATAGATAATAAAAGGTAATAACATGTCAGAAAAAAGAAAATACAAAAAAAGATTTTGTAAGTATTGTGAATCAAAAGTTGATTTCATGGATTATAAAGAAGTAGGAGCATTACGCTTCTCACTTTCTGAAAGATATAAAATCATGCCTCGCCGTTTAACAGGTAACTGTAAGCGTCACCAAGACATGATTACGATAGTTATAAAAAGAGCTCGTGCTGCGGCATTAGTTCCTTATACTGTAACTCGTAAACAAGTTGTAACTGCACCATTCGAAAATCTTAGATAGATTTTAAAAGTCCCCATTTTATGGGGATTTACATAACTTCCCTTCTCCTTAGTTTCATCATCCATATTAGAAATACCTCAAATTTACAATCACTGTCTAAATATGTAATTATCAAGTATTTTATTTGTGGTTAAATCTACATATACAAAATCTTCATGGTATTGTAATGTTTCAATGATATAATATTTAAATATAATTTGAATAATTAAGGTAGAACTAGGATTTCAGCATGACAAAAACGATTAAACGCCTTTATAATGATAAGGTTCCAACCATTTTAGCTTCTCAAACCGTTGATAAAGCTCTTGAAATCTTAGAAAAAACAAAATCAAGTGCTGTTTTAGTACTTGATGATGATTCCCTGCCTATAGGTATCATCACTGAAAGAGATGTCTCGAAACAAGCTGGTCATTGGGATGAGATTCTTCTACAACAAGCGTATACGATAATGTCATCACCATTACTTACCATATATGAAGATACTGATTTTCGTGATGCATACATGACAATGACAGAGAACGGATATCGTCATTTAGTTGTTGTCAATCATGAAAATAAGCTCCTTGGACTTCTAAGTGAAGGTGATTTTTTAAAGTATCATACTCCTGAACAACTCTTGGCGGCGAAAGACGTTAATTTTGTAATGTCAACAAATGTCATAACTGTTACAAAAGAGTACACAGTATCTCAAAGCATTAGCTTGATGAATACCAAAAAAATCAGTAGCGTTGTTATTGTCGAAAATGACAAACCCATAGGTATTTTTACCGAGCGGGATTCCATTCATTTGGCAAGACAAGGAGACCATGTTCTCTTAAAATCAATTGATGAGTATATGTCTAGCCCTGTAAAGACCATTCACTATAATTATTCCATTTTAGAAGCTGAACATATTTTAAACAATGAAAATATTAGACGCCTTATCGTTGTGGATGATGACGGCAAGTTGGCCGGAATTATCACCCAGCATGATTTAGTCAAAGGAATATCTGGAATCTATGTTGAGATGCTGCGTGATACGATACGTAAACAATCTGATATTTTATATGACACATATAGTCGTTTGGAAGAACAGTCTGTGCTTAACAATATTTTAAATTCATTTGCAGACAGATTAATTATCGCTTGTGATACAAACAGCATAATTGAATATAGCAATGCTTTAATCTTTCACTGTTTATATTCAGTACCCGAAAAAGGGAAAACTCTTGATAATACTCTCAAATGCTTCAATAGTTCCATTGCAGATTCCATACTCAAAGGTGAAAGTAAAACAGTTATAAATTGCAATCCAACGGTTATTGACAAAGATGGAGAAGAACATTTTTTCAGAACTACCTATTCCCCTATATTTTCAGATAAAAAAGTTCTTCAAGGATTTTTATTTACAGCAGAAGATATTACAAATGAACAAAAATCATATAGAGAGCTTCAAGAAACCAAAACTAGACTTGAAAAAAGTGAATTACAATTTAGAAAAATTTTTGAGAGTGCAAGAGACGGTATTTTGATTGTAGATATAGAAGGTAAAAAGTTTTATATGGGAAATGAGGCCATATCGAATATGCTTGGCTATAACGAGGATGAGCTTAAAACACTTGGTATGATGGATATTCACCCAAAAGAGTCATTAGCATCCATTTTTAAAGAGTTTGAACGACAAAAAAATAGAGAGATTATTTCTGCAACTGACGTTCCATTACTTAGAAAAGATGGTTCTATTTTGTATGTTGACATAGCTACAGAAAAAATAGAACTAGATGGTAAGGATTGTATGCTCGGTGTATTTCATGATATTACGCAAGCAAAAGAAAATCAAAAAATACTCCAAGAGAAAAACCTTTTACTAGAAGAGCGTGAAAAACAATTACTGCAAGCCCAAGAGATAGCCAAAATTGGAAACTGGTCTTTAGATATTAAGAGTATGAACGCGTACTGGTCAGACGAAATTAGAGATATTGCAGGTATTGATGCTCATACTGCTGTTGGTCCAGAATTTCTTTCAACGATTGTTTACCCTGAGGATTGGCCTGCACTTGAGGCATCTTTGATGGGCGCGATTAAAGATGGAAAATCACATCATATGGAGTATAGAGTAAAACGTCCAAAAGATGGAGAGACTTGCTGGGTAGATTGTAGAGGCATTAGACTCAATGATCAAAATGGACAGCCTCTGAAAATCGTTGGTACATTTCAAGATATAACGGAGAATAAACTAGCCGAACAAAAAGAGCGAAAACTACTTGATTTAATTGATTCAAGTAACAATGAATTTTATGTATTTGATAAAAATACATTTATGTTTACTTATGTGAACAATGGAGCTCTAAAAAATCTACAATATTCACTTGAAGAACTTAAAAACATGCATCCATATGATATCAAACCTGAGTACACTTATGCATCATTTAATCAAGTAATGAAAGAGCTTGTAGAACAAAAAACATCACAAATGATTTTTGAGACTCTCCATCTCCGTAAAGATGGAACTACTTATCCGGTTGAAGTTCACATACAGCTTTTAAACACTTTTAATAATCAAGAATTTTTGGCTGTAATAATTGATATCACAAAACGTAAAGAGATTGAACTTAAGTTAAGAGAGCAAGAAGAGCTCATGATAGTGCAATCACGCCAAGCAGCAATGGGTGAGATGATAAGTATGATTGCGCACCAGTGGCGTCAACCGCTCACTGTTGTGTCTATGGCGGCAAATAACCTTTTATTAGATATAGCGTTGGATAATTTAAATAAAACTAGTGCTGTTAAAGAGTTAAATACTATAAATGAACAAACGCAATATATGTCCCATACCATTGATGATTTTAGAAACTTCTTTCAGCACTCTAAAACTTTGGAAACAGACAGTGTGAATAATATTCTCGCAGACGTAGTTAAAATCATAGGTCCAGCTTTATATGACAATGAAATAAACATTGCCATTGATTGTGATTCTACGATTACTATCCAAACATATAAAAGTGAATTGACACAGGTGATTATCAATATATTATCAAATGCTAAAGATATTTTAAAAGATAAAAAAGAAGAAAGAAATATTAATATTATAGTTAAAGAGCTGGACGAGAATATTAATATCACAATATATAATAATGGTTTTAAAATACCAGTCGAGATAATTGATACTATTTTTGAACCTTATTTTACAACAAAAGGAGAATCTGGCGGGACAGGGCTTGGACTGTATATGTCTAAGGCAATCATTGAGAAACATATGTATGGAACCATAAAAGCGGTAAATACGGAGAGAGGAGTTGAATTTATAATCATTATTCCTAAATCATTACAAAATAAGTCTAATGAATGATAATTTTGACAGAGTTGAGTACTTCATAAACTTTATCAAATAATATTAGGAATATTTTTTGCTATAGAAAGTAAAAAGTATGCACATGAACTCTATTTTAATTTTCTTCCTATTATTCACCTCTTTATATGCAAAATCGTCTGACTTTTCTATAATAATAAATAAGCCATTCAATGATGCTTTGTTTGATATAACGCAAGATTATGATAGAGACATCAGTGCTGTCGGGTTCAGTAAAAACTATGAGACCTCATCAGCATCTTCAGGTACTTCCTATACAGATCCATTTGAATATCTCAAAAATGTATCTAGTAAAAACGGCTCGCAAATATCTCTTGTAAAAGTAAATAATGCTGCAGATATAGTTCTCAATAAAACAACAAACCTATCAAGAGTAAATAAAGCTGTAAGTATTCTCAAAACGCCTTCTAATGGTTATTTGATTGGGGGCTATACTCTTGATGGCTCACTTATAATATTAAAATTGGATTCAAATGGAAATACTCTTTTTACAAAAATATTCGGAACTGCCACGCAAGACAAGATGAGTAAACTTCTCCAACTGAGTGATGGCGGTGTTTTAGCTGTTGGTTCATCTACAACTTCAAGATCTGCACATGACACGCTGTTTGAAACCGGGCTCGGATTAAACGATATATATTTAACAAGATTTTCAAAAGACGGTACAAAACTATGGAGCAAAAAATATGGAACACAATACGATGATCAAGGGGTAGATGCAGCAGAGGCTGATGATGGCTCAATCATTGTTTTAAGCATAACGAAATACGAAATATACAAAAATATCACACTTATGCGAACTTCAGAAAGTGGAGACAAAATTTGGCTTCAGCATTACAAATCAGAAACTTTAGTTACTCCGTATAGAATTATAGAATTAAGGGATAATAACTTTTTAATATCACTATCCCAAGAAAATGAGTTACATAAAGATCAGGTTAGACTCATTAAATTTGATCTGCAAAATAATATTATCATCGACAGAAATATTGATACCAAATATTCAAGTGGGCTCAAAGATATAAAAGAATTTTCAGATGGCACGCTCATGGGTGTTGGTTATGTAAATGACACCTATAACACTGACGCGTTAGTCATGGTGCTGAATAATGAACTATCTTTATTAAATCAAGAGCATTACGGGGAAGAGAATTTTGATATGTTTAATGCACTGACAATATTGCATAATTCTCAAGTAGCTGCAGCCGGCATACACACTGATAATAATTCACAAGAATCCAACATGTGGATAGTTAAACTCAATCGTGATGCAACAATGGCTCAAATATCAAAAACAATGCTCCAAACATCAAACAAAATGTTGCCGACATCAGAAAAAGCGAGAGATTTTTATAATGAACTGCTCAAGTTATTTCAAGATGAGATAAATGCCAAAAAACTTGTCATCAAAGAAGATTTGACGATTGAGATTATAGACTCATCTTTATATTTTAAAGTTGGAAAATATATCTTAACACCTGCGCAGCAAATGTTCTTAACAAGCTTTTCTAACAAGCTTATCCCTTTCTTACATGCAAATAAAGACATTGTTAACACACTAGAATTAAATGGGCATACATCAAGTGAATGGGGCGGAGCAAAATTTACAATGAGATACCTCAAGAATGCAAAATTGTCAATGAATCGAGCCTATTCTACACTGAGCTACATGTTCCAAATTCAAAATCAAGATGCACAAAATTGGCTTGTGGAAATACTCAAAGGAAGCGGTTTCAGCTATTCTAAAAAAATTATGATAAATAAAACGGAGGATCAAGAACTTTCCCGAAGAGTTGCGTTTAAAATTATTTTAAATGCAAAATAAAGATATAAACGACTAAGAGTCGCTTATATCTGATGACGATTTAAAAGCCAAACGGGTTTTATCTTGTTTTAATTTTTTGTACAGCTTGAATTTTGCTTTTTGCAAATCATCATCATTGAAAGAAAATTCAGTCTTTATTTTTTCATCATTTAAGCCTGCACTATCCATAGCAAAAAGCTTTAACTCTTTTTTAGTAAGTTTAGCTTTCATGGCCGCATATAACTCTTTGTCATCTTCTATTAAATCAACACTATTAATACTGCAAAATTCACTAAGTTTTTCTCTAAAACTATTTTCTTTGTTGTATTGTTTCCATACACTATTTTCTAACATTTATATCTTCTCCAATATTTGAGTCAAATCTTTAGTTTCTATAACTATATTTGCTTCTTTTTTTAAAATTTCTCTTGCACAAAATGCAACTCTTGTCCCGGCATGTGCAAACATACTCAAGTCATTTGCTCCATCTCCACACACTAAAGTTTCTTCTTCACTCACGCCAAGCAAACTTTGAAGTCTCACCAACATGTCACCCTTTGAATAGTTAAACATCATATCCCCGCCGACTAGACCCGTAAGCTTTCCATCTTTTACATGTAAGCCATTTGAAAAATCAGCATCATACCCTAAGATATCTTTTGCATAAGTGGTAGCAGTTCTAAAACCGCCGCTAAAACAGACTACAGTCATCCCTCTTTTTTTCAACTCGGCAATAGTTTCTTTTGCACCCGGCATATATGGAAGGTTGTGACTTATTTTCTCAACTACTGAAAAATCAAGTCCTTTTAGAAGCCCTACTCTTTTCTGAAGGGATTCAAAAAAATCGATTCTTCCTGACATGGCTTCTTCGGTTATGTAACTTACTTCTTCACCAAGACCAAGTTCCTCGGCAAAAAAATCAATAGTTTCACCATCCATAAGTGTAGAATCAAAATCAAATACAGCTAATTTCAACATATAAAATACTCTCTTTTGTTATAATGCAGGAATTATACCCAACTTAGGACTTTTTTTTGTTTGATAAACTCATAGATAAACTAAACAATGGCACTTATATAACGCTGGAAACTACCCCAGGCCATTCACCCATTTTTTCTCCAATAATAGAAAAAATTGAAGAATTAGGACTAGACAAACTGGTAGATGGATTTTCAACCACAGACAACCCTCTCGCAAAACTAAAATACAATGCTCTTTTTGCTGCAAAAATGTTACAAGATAAATTTAACAAGCCGGTAATCGCGACCATGAGTATGAGAGATAGAAATAAAATCGCTCTTCAATCAGACCTTCTGGGTGCAAATGAAGTTGATGTTAGAGCTATTTTGGCACTTACCGGTGATCCTGCAACTATATCTGATCAGCCACATGCAAAGGGTGTTTTTGAAGCAGACAGTTCACTGTTGCTAGACATTATCTCAGCCTACAATTCCGGCATGGATTATGCGGGAAAGCCTTTATCTGTTCAACCTAAACAGATTTATCCACTTGCAGTTGTTAACTCTTATGCTAAAAATCCAAAAACACTTCAAAAGAAAATGCAAAAAAAGATAAAACATGGCGCGATTGGAATTATTACTCAACCTGTTTATGACTTAGAAAATGCAAAACTACTTTTGGAACTAAATGAAAATGCAAACAAAGAGTGTTGTCCTGAACAAAAAAATGCTAAACTAATTTTTGGAATATTTCCAATTACAAAGTTAAGAACTGCCCAGTTTCTTTCAGCACATGTTCCAGGTATTAATGTGCCTAACAGTTGGATAGAGGCGCTTAGAGTAGCCAATGCAAGAGGAGTGGAGGAAGAGTATAAAGTTGGATTTGAACTCAGTAAAAAACTTTTTGAAGACTTAAAAGAGCTTCATCCAAAGATTCATTTAATGACTGCAAACCAGTTCAAAATAGCAAAAGATATTTTAAACTAATTATACACCTTTTACCTAAATGCAGATTCGAGCTCTTAGCTCCTGTAGTCTGCATTTATCCTTACATACTCATGTCCCAAATCACAACCATAAGAAGTAAAACTTCCATCTGAAATACCTAAATCACACGAAATTGTGAATTGATTTTGTTTCATTACTTTTGCAGCTTTTTCTTCCATGGCGTCATTGAAAAGAAGCTCACCTTTATCATATACACAAAGTTCATCAAAAGATATACTCAGTGTTTCTTCATAAGCTTCTACTCCACTAGCGCCAACCGTCGAAGCGATACGGCCCCAGTTTGGATCTTCACCATAAAGTGCAGTTTTTACAAGAAGAGAATCTGAAAGTGCTTTTGCGACCTTCTGAGCCTCTGCATCATTCTTTGCCCCTGTTACATGATAAGTCACTAGTTTCGTTGCACCTTCACCGTCTCTTACCATCTCTTTGGCTAAAAAAAGCATGATTTTATGAAGTGCATCTTTAAAAGCTTCTTTATTAAATGCTCCGCTTTTGCCATTGCTTAAAACCATAACAGTATCATTTGTAGAAGTATCACCATCTACACTTGCGGCGTTAAATGTAGTTTTGATAGCCTCATCCAAAATCTCTTGCATAACTTGCTTGCTCGCTCTAGCGTCAGTAGTGATAAAACAAAGCATTGTTGCCATCGCAGGATTTATCATCCCGGCGCCTTTTGCCATAGCCCCTATGTTAAAACTACTTCCATCTTCTAGTTCAACTTTAAAAGCTATCTCTTTAGAAAAGCTATCAGTTGTCATAATAGCCTTGGCAGCCCCGTGAGGATTCTTAGTATTTAGGTTAAAAAGTTTCGTTCCATTGATAATTTTTTCTTTAGGAATTCTAACACCGATTACACCTGTCGAACTCATAACCGGATTTATTATCTCTACATGTAGAGCTGTCAGCGCATTTAAAATCTCATCAATATCCGCTATCCCTTTTGTTCCTGTCATAGCATTTGCATTTTTTGCATTTATCATAACAAAGTTAGTTTTAAACTCACCCTTTGCTCTAAAGTGCCTAATAGGAGCTGCAGTCATCTTATTTGTAGTAAATATTGAGGCGATTTCACACTCATCTTCACTGTAAATAAATGCCATATCGTTTGCACCGTTTGGCTTCAATCCGGCACTTACACCATCTGCAAAAAATCCTTCACTTGCACATACTCCGCTAGAGAGTTGAATAATATTATACAAACTTAAGTTCCTTCGGCTTTTCTCTTCTTCTTAGTAGGCCTCTTGTGATATTGATAGAGTTTCTCGTTCCAATAACAAGGAGCTTGCACTCGCTTGTCACTAAAACATCACCTTTTGGCATAGCTATAAACTTGCCGTCTTTTTTTGTGATTCCAACTATAGATGTGTTAGTAATCTGTCGTATATGTGTCTCTTTTAGTTTTTTAAGAACTGCCCAGCTGTATTTTGGAACTTCAATCTCTTCCATATCTAAAGGATTGTCACTTTTATACAAAAACTCTTCAAGTAAATTTTCCATATCAGGACGAACTGCCATAGCACTGACTCTTTGAGCTGTGAGTTTTGTCGGAGAAACAACTGTATTGGCTCCCAGTTTTTTCAACTTTTCAACATCACTCATACTGTCCGCCGAAGAGATTACATAATACGGTCTTGGTAAAAAGTGCTCTTTTTCAAACAACCTGACCGAAGCAATAATAGCAATATTGTCCGGAATAGAACCAGACAATGTTATAAGTCCTTTTGCAGACCCTAAATGAGCCTTAAGCATTGTTAACTCAGCGTGTGGCTCTGCTTGTAAATATGAAGGATACTTATGCTCAATGGCCCACTCATGTATCTCAGCTCTTGGGTCAATCACAACAAAAGGTATATGATTTTCTCGCAATTGCTTTGTTACTTCTATGGTATATTCATTATGATAACAAACAACAAAATGTTTTTTCAAGCGTGCGATTTTATACAACATTCTTCGTTCCTTTAAAATGGCGATTATATTTCCACGATTTAATTCTGCGACCAATATACCCACTGCACTGGTAAAAACTGCAAATCCGGATATAACAAGAGTAATAGTAAAAATTCTACCGGCCTGCGAGATAGGTGCTATCTCTCCAAATCCAACCGTTGTGAATGTAATACCTGTTTGATATATGGCATCCATTAATGAAAAATCATCAATAATTACATAGCCAATTGTGCCAACGAGCATGGTTAATACTGTTAAAATTAATGGAAGGCGAAATGCTTTAAGTTGAGGGTAGAGTTCGGGTAGAAGTTTTGAATCAGGTTTGGGAGCAGACTCCCAATGAATAAAGTGACGAATCCTTGATAAAAGATTCAAGTTTATTCCTTATTTAACTACGAATTTTTCTTAAGTGTTCGTAATTCTCTAGCAGAAATTTTAATCTTTTTTGTAGTACCATCTTCTAGTGTAATACGAACTGCTCTTAAGTTTAATAAAAAACGACGCTTTGTTCTATTTTTTGCATGAGAAACATTGTTTCCGCTCATTGGGCCTTTGCCACTAATAGCACATCTTCTTGCCATATCAGCTTCCTTATCTTAGGTTTTTAAAGTTGCGAAGTATACCAAGTCGAAGCAAAACTTCAACTTAAGCCAAAATTATTATCAAATTTATATCTATCTTATACTATTAAAGCTAGAATATATCGTAATAAAGTTTACAAAATTCGGGGTTTTATTTATGATTACAAAAGAAAAAATAGATAGTTATATAGACAAAATTCCACCTGCGCCAAAGGCTTTAAAAGATACGTTAATGTTCCTAAATATTGGTGAATTAACAAAAGCAGCCAAAATCGCTGAAACAGATTTAGCATTAAAGGCATATCTTAAAAACATTGTAAATAGACCAATATATGGATTCAGAAATGAAGTGAGTGAAATCTCACAAATATTTGGAATATTGGGAGTATCAGGCTCGAAGCAAACAGTTTACAATTATATGATGACTTTGCTTTCCCCGAATAAATGGATTCTTTTTAAATTAAATAGCATAATCTTTCACTCGCTACAGGATAATTTATCAATTAAATGGCAAAAAATACTGAATCACCTAAATATTAAAGATGATGATATTCAAAATGCGATTACATTGCTTCCTGCAAGTATTATAGTTTCAGAAGCGCTCTTCAACGAACATATAGATGATGTCAAGCTCCTTAAAAGTGTAAAAGCTCTTGATTACAACACAATACTAACACGACTTTGCGGTGTTGATTTATTTGATTTATGTGAGCAAATTGGAACAAAATGGGAAATGCCGGAAAAAGTCTCAAAAATCATACAAGCTTCTTCAGGAATAAAACCATCCAATGATGAACTCATCAACAAACTTGGAAAATGGATGCATCTTTTACTTTTTTTTGAACTATCGCAACCCCAGACCGTAGAAGCCGGATTAAATGACTTTATAGATTTTCAAATAGACTATGTGACAGATATATATGAAGAATTTTCAAATCTTATAAATATGGAAAATCAACAATGAGAGCCACAGTAAGAGACAGCATAGCTATATTTAATCCTCAAGGTTTTTTGGATGGTAATTGCGCCAGTTCATTCCTAAGTATTGACGATATAGAAGCAACCATTGCACTTAAAGTAGATATGGTTTTAGTATCTCTTAAAAAAGTTATATTTTTTAACCGTAACGGCTTAGATGCTTTTGTAAAAATGTTTACAAAAGTTCGTGCCAAAAATCGTATCACAGTTGGATTTTGCGATTATGACAAAAAAAAGTACGAAACAATTATAAAGTTTTATCAAGATGAAGTAACTTTTTCACTCTTTAAAACACAAGAAATTGCAGGACTGTTTGCTTCAACTTTAAAAAATAAAAGTAAAACAGTACTGCTATACAGCGAAGATAAATCTCAAAGAGCCGCCATGGCTATTGAACTCCATGATAATGGCCACAACCCTATAATCTCGCCAAATTATAGTGATTTTTTAGAAAAAAGTGCAAATGAAAAAGCGTATGACATTATGATAAGTGATACTTATCTGGGACAAATGGGACAAAAAATTGCAACCAGAGTAACAGGAAATGCAATAATTTATACTATTTCATCATTTTTAGATGCTGAACTAGCAAACACATTCAATATTGCGTACCATAACAACTCCTTAAATGTAGGCTTTAGACTATTCATATTTGATGCATATAAAGTGGTTGCTATGAATATTCATGCATTAAACTTTTTTTCCAGACTTGCGAGTTCTGCTGCGGAATATAATGCCACTATATGTTTTGCCGGTCTTACCTTTGAGAAAACACCATTAACATTTAAAGAAACACTTGAAGATGCAGGAATTATGTTTTTTAATCAAATGGATGATATTCTGCATGACAAAGAGTTACTTAAAGAACTTGGGGGAAGCAGTCCTGCTGCTCTCAAGAATAAAAGAGTAATAAACAAACTTACCGTTTCTGAATTACCAAGATTTATTGATGCAACTGTTTTAACTATAGAGATGATGACAAATTCTCAAGCTGTAAAAAAATATGCTCAAGTACACGCTATTGAGATACCGGACAAGGCAGATAAAATTGCAAGTTCTATAGGTTTTTACGGTGATATGGATGGAATGATTATATTGGTTTTTCCGCAAGAAATAGCTAAAAAAGCCTGCGAGCTACTTATTGGGGAACAAACTGATGATTTAGAACTGGTGTTGGACTCACTCTCTGAACTCGTAAATATTATTGGGGGAAAAGTAAAAACACTTTTAGCAGATGAGGGGATATCTGTCAATATTACTCTACCTAGAACTTACAGCGATATAGATTCTTTATTGGAAATTACAGCTAACAGAAAAGGTGTTCAGGTAGAGTTAGAATTCAATAATGATAAATTTTTATTTTTCTTAACAAGATAAAAGCATCTTCTAAATAGCATAATGCTAGAATGCCATACTTTAAAAATAAAGGTGTTTTTATGCTTGTAGCCCCTAGTGTTTTATCCGCAGATTTTGGAAATCTACAAAGAGATGTTGAAGCAATTTGCGACGCAGGTTGTGATTTAGTACATGTTGATGTAATGGATGGGCATTTTGTCCCAAACCTTACCATTGGGCCTGTTGTGGTTTCCGCAATAGCAAAGTGTGCTACAAAACCTTTAGATATTCACTTGATGGTTGAGAACAATACTTTTTTTGTTGATCTTTTTGCTCCGCTCAAACCTGAATATATCTCTTTTCATATTGAAGAAGAAAAAAATCCTCACCGACTTATCCAAAAGATCCGTTCACTCGGGATAAGACCTGCAATAGTTTTAAACCCTCACACAGCTCCTGAATCTTTGGAATACTTACTTCAAGACTTGGATATGGTACTTTTAATGAGTGTAAATCCCGGATTTGGCGGACAGAGTTTTATAGAAACAGTCATACCTAAAGCAAAAAAACTAAATGAGATGAGAAACAGAATTAATCCAAACTGTCTCATAGAGGTAGATGGCGGAGTTAGTGATAAAAATATCAGATTACTCAAAGATGCTGGAGTTGATATTGTCGTTGCCGGAAGTTATGTTTTTAATCATGCAAATAAAAAAGAGGCTATAGAGAGTCTGAAATGAAAGTAAAAATTTGCGGAATAACCTCCTATGAAGATGCAATGACTGCTATTGAAGCAGGTGCAGATGCCTTAGGATTTGTATTTTATGAAAAATCGCCTAGATACATCACGATTCCGCAAGCCAAAGCAATTATAAAAGAACTCCCCCCTTTTGTAGAAAAAGTAGCCCTCTTTGTAAATGTAGATACTCAAACTATAAACTCTACATGTAATGCGACAGGTGCAACTTTAGCACAGATACATTTTGATGTAAACCCTGAATTTTATGACGAGTTAACTGTTCCCTTCATAAAAGTAATCAGAGCAAAAGAGGCGAACGATATTTTAAAATATAGTGATGAATATAGACTTGTTGATGCCTATTCTGAAGCTTATGGCGGAGCTGGAAAAAGATTAAATATTGAATGGTTTAAAGATGTGGATTGTTCTAAAATAATTTTAGCAGGCGGACTCAACCCAATAAATGTATCTGCACTTAAAGAGTATGGGTTTTACGCTGTTGATGTAAGCAGTGGCGTCGAAATATCCCATGGGAAAAAAGATTCAGAAAAAGTTATGGAGTTTATTAAAAATGCTAAGTCATGATTTTGCTTTAGATGCCAAAAGCATATCAAGATTATCATCAAGTGGTTTATCTTTAGAATCTCTAAAAGAACAAATAGATGAAAGCTTAGACTTATCCTTAGAGATCTGGAAAGCACAAGGCTTAAATATTATCAAACACAAAGGATATTTTTACTTTGATACAAAATTTATTCCCTTAGATGAAGCAGAATTTTGCATTGTAGATATTGAAACGAATGGCTCAAAACCTGATAAACATCAGATTATAGAAATAGCAGCGCTTAAAGTGAAAAATGGGATTATTATTGATAGATTTGAATCACTGGTCAAGTGCAATAGTATCAATGAGCACATTACGATGATTACAGGGATAACAGCTGAAGACACTATCAATGCACCTAGTTTAAAAGATGTGCTTTATGCTTTTAAAATCTTCTTGGCAGATGATATCTTCGTAGCTCATGATGTTAAGTTTGATTATAAATTTATATCTGCTATGCTGAGGAAAGTTGGGCTGGAGCCTCTTTTAAATAGGAGCCTTTGTTCTATAGCATTGGCTGAGAGAACAGTTGAATCTTATCGTTATGCACTATCGTATTTAAATGATAGTTTTAATTTAAACCCAGATGCAAAACATCACAGAGCTATGAGCGATGTTATTACAACTTATGGACTTTTTAAATTATCCTTAGAGAAGTGTACTGAAAGTCTTAACAATGCGGAAGACCTTATAAAATTTTCCAAAGAGGGTAAAAGATTAAAGAGACCAAAGTTCGATCCTTTACAAGAGGAAAAAGAAGAAAAGGAAAAAGAAGAAATTTCAGAGTAGAACCTACTCTGAATAAGCACCGACACCAATAAGTTTTTCATATCTAGCATTCATTCTGTCTTCACTAGACATTGCGCGAAGTGAGGCAAGTTCTGTTAAAAAATAATCAGCGATAGCTTTAGCTGCGCCGTCTTTATCTCTGTGTGCACCAATAAGAGGCTCGTCTATAACATCATCTATCAGATTTAATTCTTTTAAATCTTGACCAGTAATTTTAAGTGCATTTGTTGCCGTTTCTACTTTTGCCGGATCGTTCCAGAGAATAGCAGAACACCCTTCAGGTGAAATAACACTAAACACTGAATATCTCATCATAGCAAGTCTATCAGCTACACCAATTGCTAAAGCGCCGCCACTTCCACCTTCACCAATCACTATTGAGATAGTTTGGGTATCAAGCTGAGAAAGTTCAAGTAAATTTCTTGCAATTGCTTCACTCTGATTTCTCTCCTCTGCACCAAGTCCAGGATATGCACCAGGAGTATCTATAAGCATCAAAAGAGGAAGATTAAATTTTTCAGCAAGTTTTGCGGCGCGCAAAGCTTTTCGGTAGCCTTCAGGATGTGGCATACCAAAGTTTCTTTTGAGTTTATTCTTTGTACCGCGACCTTTTTGCTCACCGATTACCATAACTTTTTCATCGCCGATATAGCCCATATAGCAGATTATAGCCGCATCATCACCAAAATGTCGATCACCATGAATCTCATATTTATCACGCATAAGCAAGTTTATATAATCAAGAGCATAAGGTCTATCTTGATGACGAGCAAGCTGAAGTTTTTGAAAGTCGGATAAATTTTTAAAAGTTTTTGCAACTTCTTTATCTAATGATTGTTTATGTATTGCTTCTGCTTGTTCATCATGGCGAACCTGTGCAGATATGATATCTTCTTCAATCGTTTTTATTTTTTTTTCAAAGTCTAAATAAATTGCCAAACTAAATCCTTAAACTTTAAATTTTCTTAAAAATAACAACGCCGTTAGTTCCGCCAAAACCAAAAGAGTTACTCATAACTACATTTAGTTCTGCCTTTCTTGCTTTATTTGGAACTATATCTAAATCACAGTTTTCATCAGGAGTCACATAGTTAATAGTTGGAGGGATGATTCCATCACGCATAGCCATAAGACATGTAACTGCTTCTATTCCGCCAGCTGCACCAAGACAATGTCCTATTTGGCCCTTAATTGAACTCATTGGAGGACAGTTTTCTTTTCCTCCAAGCAACTCTTTTACAGCTGCCGTTTCATTTTTATCGTTAATCGCAGTACTTGTACCATGTGCATTCACATAATCAAGCTTAGGCTCACCTGCCATTTTATAAGCTGCCTGCATAGCACGAAATGGACCATCTAGACTAGGTGTTGTGATATGACTTGCATCTCCGCTTTCACCAAAACCAATAATTTCACCATATATTCTTGCCCCGCGAGCCCGTGCCACTTCATATTCTTCAAGTACAAGTGCTGCTGCACCCTCGCCCATAACGAAACCATCTCTGTCTGCATCAAAAGGACGAGAAGAGGTTTTAGGATCATCGTTTCTTGTTGAAAGTGCTTTCATAGCTGCAAAACCACCGATGCCAGCACCTGTAATTGCTGATTCAGCAGAGACTACCAACATTCGCTCTGCGCCATTACACATAATGGTTTTCATAGCATCACTTATAGCATGCGTACCGGCAGCACATGCAGTTACGCTCGATACGTTTGGCCCTTTTGTTCCATGCGCGATTGACACAAAACCACCAAGCATATTTACAAGTGCTGATGGGATAAAAAATGGGGAAATTCTTTTAGGACCTTTTGTTTCTATGATTATGGAATTTTTTTCAATTGTAGGAAGACCGCCGATTCCAGAACCGGCACTCACGCCGAATCTATCCATATCCACTTCTTCTGTGAAGTTAGCATCTTCCATCGCTTCTTGAGCAGCTTTAAGGCCTAGATGAATGAATCTATCCGCTTTTTTAACTTCTTTAGGTGCCATTACAGTTTCAGGATCAAAATTCTTCACTTCGCCTGCGATTCTAACACTATAAGCTTCCGGGTCAAAGATAGTAATAGTGTCTATTCCACATTCACCCTCACAAATTGCTTTAAAAGAACTCTCTTTATCATTTCCCACTGAGTTTATCATGCCTATGCCAGTAACTACAACTCTTCTCATTCAATGTTCTCCATAATACTATAATATATAAAATACTTTTAGAAATTAACTACTAATTAACTACTAAAAATATTATACTACCGAGTGCCTACACTCAGTAGAATATTTTCTAACTATTTACTTTCTATATAAGTAACTACATCTCTAACAGTTTGAATTTTCTCTGCTTCATCATCAGGAATTTCGATATCGAATTTCTCTTCTAATGCCATTACTAATTCAACTACATCAAGGCTATCAGCACCTAAGTCTTCAACAAACTTTGAATCTTCTTTTACTTCGTCTGCGTTGACGCTTAATTGCTCAACTACTACTTCTTTGATATCGTCTAAAAGTGCCATTATAGCTCCTATGTTTAAGTATAAAATCTTGTAATTGTAGCACATTTAGCTTAAATAAAATAAAAATGCCAAAATGAAAACTTTAAATATTTAATTTTCTTATATTTATAAGAAAATCTTTTACGCCATGTTCATTCCACCGTTAACCTTCAGGGTTTCTCCTGTAATATAACTTGAATGATCTGAGAGTAAAAAAGCCGTAGCTTCTGCAACTTCTGCAGCATTTCCAAACCTATTCATTGGAATTTTAGAAGTAAAAGAAGATTTAATCTCATCACTTAATGCGTCTGTCATTTCTGTCGCTATAAAGCCGGGAGTTATTGTATTATAACGGATTCCGCTTGTTGCTGCTTCAATAGCAAAACTCTTGCTCATGGCAATAACTCCGCCTTTACTGGCAGCATAGTTTGTTTGTCCGGCGTTTCCAGTTTCGCCTACTATTGAAGCTATATTTACAACTGAACCAAACTTCTTTTTTCTCATAACTTTCATAGCTTCACGACAGCCAATAAAAGCAGATGTTAAATTTGCATTTATAACACTCATAAAATCTTCATTCTTCATTCTGAGGGCAAGTTTATCATTTGTAATACCTGCATTGTTTACAAGATATGAAAGCTCACCGTCACTGTCTACTATAGTTTTAATTGCATCTACAAATGCAGCTTCATCACTTACATCAAAACCGATAACCGCCGCATTTCCACCCGCAGTCTCTATAGCCTCTTTTACAGCATCAGCTTCGACTGCTCCACTTCTGTAGTTAACCCAGACTTTAAGACCATACCCTGCTAAAACTTTTGCAATCTCTGCGCCAATACCACGGCTTGCACCTGTAACTAAAACATTCTTTCCACTGAATTTCATTGTACATACATCCTTATTTTTATTTAAATTAGAGCCTGATCCATTTCGGATGGAATCTCTATTTCCATGAGTTTTAAGACTGTTGGAGCTATATTATTTAAGCCACCTGCTTTAACTTTATCTACACCATCAGCCATTACAAAACACCAGACTCTGCCAACAGTGTGGTTTGTTAAAACATTTCCGTCATCATCTTTCATCTCTTCACAATTGCCATGATCTGATGTAATAATCAGCGAATAATCATTTTCTTTTGCTTTTTTTACTATTTTTCCAAGTTCAGCATCCACAGCTGTTACAGCTTTTTTTGCTGCCTCAAAATCTCCGGTATGACCTACCATATCACCGTTTGCGAAGTTTACAACAACAAAATCATACGCATCATCCATAGCTTTTAAAACAGCTTCTCCAACTTCCTCTGCACTCATTTCAGGCTTTTCATCATAAGTCCTAACATTTGGAGAAGGAATTAAAACTCTTGTTTCGTTTGCATAAGGTTCATCAATCCCACCATTTAAAAAAAACGTGACATGTGCATACTTTTCAGTCTCCGCGGTGTGAAGTTGTCTTAAACCTTTTGCTGAAATAACTTCTGCCAAGGTATTTTTTGGACTATCTTTTCTAAAGAGAACCGGATATTTAAAACTTTTATCATACTCGGTTATTGTAGCAAGATTAACTTTTACATGTTTCTTTAGGAATCCAGTAAATTTATCATCGCCAAGGGCTGTAACCATTTCTCTCATTCTGTCACTTCTATAGTTTATAGTAAGCACACTGTCCCCATCTGACATGCCATCGTAGTCTTCAAAAGCTGCGGGTTCAACAAACTCATCCGTCTCGCCTAACGCATAAGATGAACCAATATAACCCGCAGGATCAAAGTTGCTTTTTGGAGTTGCATTTACTATCGCTTCATAAGCCCGCTGAATTCTTTCCCAGCGATTATCTCGGTCCATACTATAAAAACGGCCCGATATAGTAGCTATTTTTACCTTATCATTTAAGTGATGTTCAACTTGCTTAAGATATTTTTGTGCTGAAGTCGGTGACACATCCCTGCCATCTGTTATCAGATGTAAAAAAACCTCTTTGCCGTTTTTGGCTGCAATATCTGCTAGAGCCATAAAATGGTCTACATGTGAGTGCACTCCGCCATCACTCATAAGCCCTATTAGGTGCAGTCTATTTGAAGATTTAAAAAGGTTTTGCAACACTTCGTTACTTTCTAAAGTCTGCTCAGAAATGGCTAAAGAAATTTTGACCAAATCCTGATACAAAACTCTGCCGCTTCCTATACACATGTGACCAACTTCAGAGTTCCCCATCTGTCCCTCAGGAAGTCCAACACTAAGTCCAAAAGTTTCTATTAAAGAGTGGGGAACTTCTTTAAATAATGTATCGTAAGTCGGCTTTTGCGCATTATAAAATGCATTGTTTTCAGTTTTAGCACTAAAACCAATGCCATCAGTAATGACTAAAACTACTTTTTTGCTCAATTTTATTCCTTTTAAACGAAAGATTTAAGCGATTATACTATAATGCCACTTTTTAAAACATTTATCAGGATATATACTTTGCTTTATTGGTTACATGAAATCTTACATATAAACATACTTGGATATATAACTATCAGGGCTGGAATCGCATTTTTTCTAGCACTCATTTTCACACTCTTTTTAATGCCCCTTTTTATAAAATGGGCACAAAGAACATCCAGTGTTCAGCCCATAAATCAATGGGCACCGGATAGGCATAAAGAAAAAGCAAAAACACCCACTATGGGTGGCATAGTATTTATTGGTGCTACTATTTTAGCATCTCTTCTAACCATTAAATTTTCAAATGTTTATGCATTGGGAGCAATACTGACTCTTGTACTGTTTGCGCTCATAGGCTTTCAAGATGACTACGCAAAAATCAAAAAAAATCAGAATCTAGCCGGTTTAAAAGCAAGGACAAAACTTGCATTACAGATTCTCTCTGCATTATTCATCGCGTCTTATTTATTTATTTTTGCAGATTTTAACACTGAGCTTTATCTTCCATTTATAAAAACCCCTGTTGTAGAGATGGGTATTTTTGCTATTTTATTATGGGTGCTTGTCATCATTTCAACATCGAATGCTGTGAATCTAACCGACGGACTTGATGGATTGGCAACAGTTCCATCTATGGCTGCACTTACCTCTTTTAGTATTATCATCTATATTACAGGTAACGTAAAAATAAGCTCTTATCTTTTAATGCCTAACTTCAACGTAGGAGAAGTGGCCATTGTGACAAGTGCGCTCATGGGAGCATTAGCCGGCTTTTTATGGTACAACTGCCATCCTGCCGAAGTTTTCATGGGAGACAGTGGTTCTCTCACTCTCGGTGCTTTCTTAGGCTATGCGGCTATCATAAGTAAAAGTGAAGTTTTACTACTCCTAATAGGTTCTATTTTTGTCATAGAAACTTTGTCTGTTATTTTGCAGGTAGGAAGTTTCAGGCTTCGTAAAAAACGAATCTTTTTAATGGCTCCAATTCATCATCATTTCGAGATGAAACAGTGGGCAGAAAATAAAATTATTGTAAGATTTTGGATAATTGCGATTCTTTCTAACTTAGTTGCTTTGATTAGCTTAAAGATTCGTTAATGAAAAGAGTCTCTCTTTTTGGTTATGGAAAAACTACAAAAGCCCTTGCAAAAAAAATTCCACATGTCATCTTTTATGATGATAAAGTATCTAAGCCATTTAAAGATGAAGATGGCTTTAGTATTAAGCCTTCTTCAGAATTTAACCCAAAATATTCAGATTTAGAAATCCCCTCTCCAGGCATTCCCCCATCGAATGAGTTAATTAAAAAAGCCAAAAACCTCATCAGTGAATATGATTATTTCAGTGATACGACTCCACTCAAAATCTGGATTAGCGGAACAAACGGAAAAACTACTACTACTCAAATGATACAGCATCTTTTAGAAGATAAGGGCTCTCAAGCTGGCGGGAACATCGGCTTTCCATTAGCTGAGCTCGATTCACATGCAAGCATGTGGATACTTGAGACAAGTTCATTTACGATGCATTATACAAATCAGGCAAAACCAAATATATATGTCCTATTGCCTTTAAGCCCGGACCATCTTAGCTGGCATGGGAACATGGATGAATACATAAAAGCTAAATTAAAACCTATAACTATGATGAGTGAAGGCGAGATTGCAATTATTCCACATGTATATAAAGATATAAAGACAAATGCTCATCTTATAACTTATACAAATGAAAATGATATTGCATCCTATTTTGGCATCGATATCAACAAAATAAAATTTAAAGGAGCTTTTTTAGCAGATGCGCTTTTGGCCATGGCAGTTGAAAAAATATTATTTGATACGGTTGATTATGAAAAAATAAACTCATTTGAACTTGACCCGCATCGACAAGAAGAGCTAAGAGATATCCATGAGCGTTTATGGGTAAACGATACAAAAGCCACAAATCTTGATGCAACAATAGCTGCGCTCAAACGGTACAAGGATTCATACATGCACCTTATCCTCGGTGGAGACGATAAGGGCGTTGATTTAGATGAACTCTTCGAATTTATGAAAAATCTACATTTAAAAACATACCACATAGGTTCAAATAAAGAGAAACTCTCGAGTCTTGCAAAAAAATATAATATCGATTTTGAACATTGCATAAACCTCAAGGATGCGGTTATCAGAATAGACAAAAATCTTAAAAAAAATGAGGTAGCCCTGCTCTCTCCAGCTGCTGCAAGTCTTGATGAATTTACCTCATATGCTCATAGAGGTGACCAGTTTAAAGAGAGTGTTAAAAAGCTTACATGACAAAGATAGCTATCCTTTCATCTCATAATGGCAGTGGATTTGAAGCACTGTACAATTCAGCACAAATATTAAATATTCAAATTCCGCTTGTAATATCAAACAACCAAAATGCCAATGTTTTACAAAAAGCAAAAAATTACAATATAGACACCTTTACAGTCAATGCTAACACTAGCGATAATCCTGACGAACAGATAGAGAAGCTGCTTTTACAATATGGTTGCAGCTATGTTTTTTTATCCGGATATATGAAAAAAATATCTGCAAATCTTACTGAAAAATTCAACTTTATAAACTCACATCCAGCCCTACTTCCAAAATATGGCGGAAAAGGGATGTATGGAAGATATATCCATGAAGCCGTAATAAAAAACAATGAAAAATACAGCGGTGTGACTATCCATGAAGTAAATGAACACTTTGATGAAGGTAAAATTATTTTTCAAGAAAAATTTGCATTGGATGAAAATGAAGATATTGACAGTTTGGAACAAAAGATAAAAGAACTGGAAGCTTTAGCTATAGTTGAAGGTTTTAAAATATGTTTGAAGTAGCAGATTACATAGGAATTATTGCTTTTTCAATGAGTGGATTTTTTGTAGCAACTAGAAATCACTTAGATCTCTTAGGTGTTTTAATAGCTACTTTTCTAACTGCTCTTGGCGGTGGGATTATTAGAGATATAACCATTAATGAAACACCCTATACTTTTTCTCACAGCTATCCGGCAATCATTGTTATAAGTGTTATCACCTTAATGATTATTTTTAAATTTCATAAAAAAGATTCCATAGAAAATAAACTGCTTTTTATAATAAGTGATTCCATAGGTTTAATATCTTTTAGTATTTCCGGAGCATTAATCGCACTGGCTCACGATTTCAATTTAACAGGCATTTTAGCCCTCTCATTTATAACTGCAGTCGGTGGCGGTATAGCTAGAGATATTATCATAAATGAGGTCCCGTTTGTCTTTAAAACTGGATTTTATGGAACTATTTCTCTGCTAATAGCTCTTGCCCTCTACACCCTAAATCAAGTAGAAATGATTTCAACTTACACAATTTTAACACTCTTTATTGTTGGTGTTACAGTACGAATTATTGCTTTTTATCAAAAGTGGTCCATACCGCTTAAATAATCTTAAAGGCTATAAGCTAACTTTCAGTCCTTAGACTGTACAATCACGCTCTTAAAAGATGGCCAATTAGCTCAGTCGGTAGAGCAAATGACTGAAAATCATTGTGTCCTTGGTTCGATTCCGAGATTGGCCACCACCTCTTTTAAACTCATTACTTTTTATAATATGGCCAATTAGCTCAGTCGGTAGAGCAAATGACTGAAAATCATTGTGTCCTTGGTTCGATTCCGAGATTGGCCACCATTTTTAAAAGGTAATTTTCCCTCAATTTTTAACATGACTAAAAACCGTCAAAAAACTTTTGTGTAGTTTTTGTGTAGTAATGTGTTAACGAACAAATCCTAAACCATGTGTAAAATCTTTTTGTGGCATATACTGTGCATATACGTCTAAAGTCATTGAACTATCCTTATGACTGTGGGATTATCTTATCGGTTACGGCGCTAATAGTAGCTTTAGAAAAGCCTACACAGTAAAAATCCTCTATATATTTAGCTATCTGGGAGTAACTGTTGCCCAATGCGAAAAGTGAAAGAATCTTCTCTTCGATTTCGCCAGTCATGCTGGTTTGATTCTTCTTTACAATTTCAGGCTCAAAACTGCCATTGCGGTCTCGTGGTACATCGAGTTCAAAAGTTCCATGATCACTCTTCATTGTCTTTGAGTTGTAGCCGTTCTTTCTGTTTCTTGAGAAAGGTGAGAATCTATTTCAGATGCAAGTGCAGCTTCTGTAAGTTGTTTAATCAGGGAGCCTAATGCTCCATCTGAACTGCCGATGCTTTTACCAGTTTTTATATCACGAGCAAATTGCTCTACATCGATTTCTATCTTCATATGTCATTCCTTGGGTAAATATAATTTTACCCGATTGACACGGAATTATGAACGGTCCCCGATTGATTATATGTCAACAAATATAATATGTCTGTTTTAAACTCATATAGGCTTTCTTTTGAAAAGTATTGCTTCTGATTATTTAATTTTAGTTCTAGAAAAAATAATCTATCGTATCTTTAAAAGCTTTTTCGTAATGTTGCTCTTTTGTGAGATTTTCTTTTTCTAGTTTAGTATCAAGTGATATAAAATTGTCAGGATTGTTTGCATTAAAAAACAGTTGAAGCTTTGACTTATATTCACCCTCTTTTATTTTGCTTAAACTAACTGGCATAAGAGTATTGAATATAAAGTTTATTTCTTGTTTATTTAGCATAATATGTCATTTGTAAAGTTAATTATAATTTAATTCCAAATTTATTTAGAATAAAGATAACGCTGTAATAAGCAAATATAGTCATCAAGATAGAGATAAGCATACTCGGATAAAAGCCGAAATCGTTTTTTATCAATATTGGAAAAGCTATAAACAGAGTCATTGAGGGAGCAATTAACCAAATAATTCTATTTGAAAACTCCACTGCGCTACTGCTGTTATTTGTATCTACATACATCCATGTCATAGCTAATATTGACACCAAAGGGATAGCTGCCAATAGAGCACCAGCCAAACTGTTTCTCTTTGCTATTTCGGATATTAGTACAATTAAAAGTGCTGTAATAATTAATTTTGTCGCATAGTAGACCAATCGTCACTCCTTGATATGTAATAAGCAGTCTGTCTCACAACAGAGTGCTTATAAAATTATTTACCGCTGTAATTTGCCCCGTTTGATTCACCATACAGAGTTACAAAAACATAAAGTGTTTGTTTTGCAGTCTCTTTAATATCTTTGTTTTCAAAGCTGAAAACCCACTCAAAATCATGTTCAAACTTTTTTTTCTCTGCATTAGCAACTGTTTTATTTGACCAGCTATTGTCAATTTTATTATTTTTAACTAAGTTTTTAACTTCTTTTATAGCTACATTTTGAGCATACTCTTTTGTTACCTCTTTTTGAGCGTGACTATGCCCGCCATGGTCGTGACTTCCGCTTGCATACAGTGGGTTAAAACTACAAGCCAACAGAGCTGTAATAAGTGATGTTTTGATTAATTTTTTCATTTTTTTCCTTTTATAATCTATCGTGCTGATAGTTTTTCTGTTTAGCTGCTTCCATGTCTAAGTGTGTATGGGTATGAGCATCCTTATTGAACCCAAATTCTTCTTCGTTTGCTGTGTGTAAATATCCATGTAACTGCATAAGAAGTAACATAAAACCGGCAAACATTAATGCATGATTCGTAATTGTACTGAATTTTGCAAATGATGCCAATTTTCTCCACTGAGTTAATATAATAAGCATAATAGCCAGAGCAATAATTTGTCCAAGTTCAACACCGACATTGAATGAAATTATTCTCATTAACATGTCAAAGTTCTGATCGCCCAATGGCAACTGTTGCAGTCTTGTAGAAAGCCCAAACCCATGTATAAGTCCAAAAAGAAGAACCATAATAAGTAAATTCGGCGATTTTACTCCAAGATAGTTTTGAAAACCTTTGTTGTTGTCAAAAGCTTTATATATAACACTCAGAGCTATTACTGCATCAATTAAGTAGTAATTTGCATTTATACTCATAAAAGTGGCAAAGATTAGTGTTATTGAGTGTCCAATGGTAAAAATGGTCACAAACTTAATAATATCCCTAGTTGTCGTTAAGAAAAATATAACACCAAATAGAAATAACAGGTGGTCATATCCGCTTAACATGTGAGTAGCACCCAACCAGATGTAACGAAGGTTTCCGCCCTCAATCATAGCCTGCATATCTGATGCTGAAATACCATGTGCAAAAGCAGTGGTACTAAGTAAAAGAAATGAGGCTAATATAAAAATTATTTTCATTTTATTCCTAGATAATAGTGTTGATGTAATTTGTGTGAGTTAAATAGTTATGCTATTGGAGGACGGAAGATAGATTCTAGTTCAGGATTTGCAATAAAGTGTCTTGTTTCTAGGTACTTTTGTTTTGGATTAGTATTATTTGATTGGTAAGTATGTTCTAATTGTACAAAAAAATCTAATACGCTCATATTTGTTTGAGAATGACTGTGTTTATGTTGATGAGCAGAACCGTTATGTGTATG
>FLOH01000241.1_pt1 | contig 142036 bp, 136 predicted proteins | sample 756751 | NCBI WGS metagenome assembly FLOH01 (sample SAMEA4026879, study PRJEB14308) | marine metagenome | biome: coastal water; material: water | depth 74 m | reverse complement strand
CCATCTGAAGATCAAACTTCTCGTTTTGTCATCCTGAACGGAGTGAAGGATCTCCTGACCTGTGATGATCATGAGGAGATTCTTCCCGCCGCCTTTGGCGGGGTCAGAATGACAAAGCTGTGTTTTAATTCTCAGATGGAGTCCCGAGCGTGCGTCTGCTGACGAGTCGGGTTCCGTTTGGGGAAAGACCCGCTGAGCGTCAGGTTTGAGCTCGGGAATTGTTCTCGTGTGTAGATCTGTTCAACGTTTGGCGGCCTGCGCCTCGACCACTTGTTTCCAGTTCTTGTAAAGCCAGAAACAGAACTCGGTTCTGCACGGCTCTCGTGTGGGGAGTAGGTACCACTCCATGTTCTGTCCGACGAATGTCATCTCCTGGCTATTTGAGCCCAGAAGAAAATCGAGCATGCTCGGCGAGAAGACCACGATGATCTTCCACTCTCCGTCATTTCGACCACTGGGCCGTATGGACCTGATCTCCTTGCCTGATTTCAGAAACAGGAAGACCACAACCATCCAAACCACTGTGACCAAGAACCAACTGAAGGGGCTCATTCCCCCCTACCTTTCTCCGACTCTCGCCGGGTTTTGTGTTCTCCATCTGAAGATCAAACTTCTCGTTTTGTCATCCTGAACGGAGTGAAGGATCTCCTGACCTGTGATGATCATGAGGAGATTCTTCCCGCCGCCTTTGGCGGGGTCAGAATGACAAAGCTGTGTTTTAATTCTCAGATGGAGTCCCGAGCGTGCGTCTGCTGACGAGTCGGGTTCCGTTTGGGGAAAGACCCGCTGAGCGTCAGGTTTGAGCTCGGGAATTGTTCTCGTGTGTAGATCTGTTCAACGTTTGGCGGCCTGCGCCTCGACCACTTGTTTCCAGTTCTTGTAAAGCCAGAAACAGAACTCGGTTCTGCACGGCTCTCGTGTGGGGAGTAGGTACCACTCCATGTTCTGTCCGACGAATGTCATCTCCTGGCTATTTGAGCCCAGAAGAAAATCGAGCATGCTCGGCGAGAAGACCACGATGATCTTCCACTCTCCGTCATTTCGACCACTGGGCCGTATGGACCTGATCTCCTTGCCTGATTTCAGAAACAGGAAGACCACAACCATCCAAACCACTGTGACCAAGAACCAACTGAAGGGGCTCATTCCCCCCTACCTTTCTCCGACTCTCGCCGGGTTTTGTGTTCTCCATCTGAAGATCAAACTTCTCGTTTTGTCATCCTGAACGGAGTGAAGGATCTCCTGACCTGTGATGATCATGAGGAGATTCTTCCCGCCGCCTTTGGCGGGGTCAGAATGACAAAGCTGTGTTTTAATTCTCAGATGGAGTCCCGAGCGTGCGTCTGCTGACGAGTCGGGTTCCGTTTGGGGAAAGACCCGCTGAGCGTCAGGTTTGAGCTCGGGAATTGTTCTCGTGTGTAGATCTGTTCAACGTTTGGCGGCCTGCGCCTCGACCACTTGTTTCCAGTTCTTGTAAAGCCAGAAACAGAACTCGGTTCTGCACGGCTCTCGTGTGGGGAGTAGGTACCACTCCATGTTCTGTCCGACGAATGTCATCTCCTGGCTATTTGAGCCCAGAAGAAAATCGAGCATGCTCGGCGAGAAGACCACGATGATCTTCCACTCTCCGTCATTTCGACCACTGGGCCGTATGGACCTGATCTCCTTGCCTGATTTCAGAAACAGGAAGACCACAACCATCCAAACCACTGTGACCAAGAACCAACTGAAGGGGCTCATTCCCCCCTACCTTTCTCCGACTCTCGCCGGGTTTTGTGTTCTCCATCTGAAGATCAAACTTCTCGTTTTGTCATCCTGAACGGAGTGAAGGATCTCCTGACCTGTGATGATCATGAGGAGATTCTTCCCGCCGCCTTTGGCGGGGTCAGAATGACAAAGCTGTGTTTAAATTCTCAGATGGAGTCCCGAGCGTGCGTGTCTGGCTGACAGGTTGGGACTTCCTTTTTCGGTGGGCCTGTCGAGCGCAGGGCTCGGGCGAGTTGTCTAGGTGTTCGGGATGAAGCCGATCGTTCTGGGGAGGGACCCGAGCGGATCGAGGTGATTTATGCGTGAGATCACATGCTCGGCCTGCATGACCTTCACATCCATCTCGCTCAGCCCGATGCTGATTACGTGACGGAATCTCCCCGAATCTACCTCGATCGGGAAAAGCCTGCTCTGTCTGACCTCGGTGCTGGTCAGAGTTCGCGAGAAGGAGTCGACCACGATCTTTGCGCCTCCGTCATCGAATATCTCCACGTACCCGTCTGGGAAGCGGAGGTCGATCACAGGAGAGACTGACGATTGGATCGCCCCGATGACACGATTGGTGCCCAATCTCTTTTTCAGATACAGGATACTCTGCCCCTGCTTCTTGTGGGTTTCGATGAACATCTTTTTGACGACGAAGGTCCAGACGACCTGTCGAAAGACCCACTGTCCGACTGCGAGCGAGAGCACGATGATGACAACGAGGATGATGTCGGAAAACATCTTCCTTCCTTTCTCCAGCACGAGGCTGGGGTAGATTTGTTCTTCACCGAACCATTGTCATTTCGACCGAGGAGTCTGTGGTGACGAGTGGAGAAATCTCGAATGTTCGGGATCTCTCGGCTTCGCTCGAGATGACAATGGTTCGGTTTTTGAACTTTCTCCATCCTCACCCGTGAGTTTCCTCACGAGCACAGATGGAGTCCCGAGCGTTAGCTTGATGGAACTCCTGGGGAGTTCCTGCTCGGGAACGTTGGGTGATCTCTCACCCAGAGGCGTGCTCTGACCAGAGGCGGTCGATGCGGCGCTGCTGGATGCGACCCAGCGGCTGCCACTTTTCGAAGTTGGGGGAGTACCAGCGGTTGTTGATGCGCTGGTACTTGACCTTGGCCTCGTACCGGATCTTGCACAGAAGGCGGCCGGGGGTGTACTTGATCTTGATCGAGTCGTGCTCGCCGTCGCTTTGGGCGCGACTGAACCCGAGCACTTCGACCTTGTGCCAGATGCACAGATCTTCCAGCAGCACACCGATGAGCCACTGCACGATGAACGCGAGAGCGGTCAGCGCAGCGGTAGCGATGATGCCAGACTTGATGACTGCAGGGATGTATTCCATCTCTTCTCCTCCCAGCGCCATGTAGGCTGCTGAGGGCTTGAGTGATTGTTCTCCATCGCTTGACTCGAAGTGATCGAGCTAAACGATGGAGTCCGGAGCGTGTAGTGATTAGAACTCTTGGCGGATTGCCGTTCGCAGAAGCAGGAGGCCCCCTACGACCACGAAGCAGCCTCCCACTCCCATCCAGAAGTAGGCAGCGAGCTCGTCACCAGAAATAGAGAGAAGTTGTTCGATCATGTCGACTCCTTAGTCTTGTGATCAGGAATGAATGTCTCCATCTTCGCTCACAAGCCTTTCGGTTTCTGAGCACAGATGGGCGGCCGTACGCTGTGCACGGCCACGTTGATGCGATTACACATCTTTTCCTCCGTGTGAGGTTTGAGGTTTCTAGTAACCACGCTTGCCCTTGTGCTTGGGGCGGCGCCGACGTCCACGGGCGACATCTGCGGTCCGGTTGTGGTGGTACCGGACGGGGGGAGCCATGACTCCGCGCTGCTTGACTTTGGGCACCTTGATCTTCCCGTCGTCCTGCTTTTTGGGCTGGACCGGAAGAGATCCCGTCTTTCTCCTGGCCATGACGGCCTCCTGTATGTGTTCGGCGCGGGCTAAAGCCCGCGGCTACCGCAGATGATCCAAGAATCTCCACCTGCAACAACCCTTGGTAGCCGCACCCTTTAGGGTGCGCTGATTTTTGTCGACTAGTGCAGACGAGAGGATCCCCGCCTGCACCGTGACCTTGCGCTAGGCTTCGTACTGACCCGCTTGATCGGCGAGTAGTTCGTTGATGGTGGCCGCGGCTGCGACTGCTGCGAGTTCCTCGGCCTGAGCCTGATCCATGCCTTGGGCCAGGTTCTGAGCGAGGTATTCCTCGTAGAACAGGGAGATCATGTCTCCCAGACTGATTTTCTCCTTTCTTCCTGCTTGGGGATTTGCCACGAAAACCTCCTCATGGTTCGTGTGTGTCCCGTGCTTTCTCCACAGCAGTGAACCTTTGCGCGGGCTAAAGCCCGCGGCTACCGCAGATAATCTCTGGTAGCCGCACCCTTTAGGGTGCGCATAGATTCATTATTGTGGAGTCCCGAGCTAAGCGCTTCTAGGGACTCCGACTGAGTCCTCGAGCTTGGCTCGGGTCGTCTTAGACGGCGCAGCCGTCCTTGTTGCAGGTTCTAACACCTGAAGGGAGATTGCTTTTGATCCAGACCGGGTAGCTATACTCGTGCGAACCGATCTTGATCTTGATCTCAGGCAGCACAATCACCTCTCCGCTGTATTCCTTCTTCTCGTGTTTGGCCTCGAGCAGCTCCTTGTAGGTCCAGTGCCCCTGTCTAATCAGCGTTGCAGCGTTCTCAGCACTGATCAGCAAATGGTGTACGACCTCGACCTTGTGGTTTCCGATATCCTGCAAGAGGGCATCGAGAACCATGCGCTGCGCGCTGGAAGTAGGGTTCTGAAGTGTCTCTTTTTTGCCAGACCTCATGAACTCGGTCTCTGCTTCGAAGATCTTGATGTTGAACCCCTCGATTCTGAACACCATGTCACAAAGCATGAATCTTCCGGTTCCCATCTTCCTTTCAATCTACCGACATAACCCTGTCGGTTGTGGGGCAGGTGTGTACCTGCAAGATTTGTTTCTCCAATTCTGTTGTCATTTTGAGCGGAGCCCGAAGGGTGTAGTCGAGAAATCTCGAAACTGCGAGATCTCTCCGCTCGTCATCACAGACTCCTCGGTCGAGATGACAATGATGTGATTAAAATGACAAAAGGATTGGAGTCCCGAGCGTGTAGCTTGCAAGGAACTCCGTGTCGAGTTCCGGGCGCTGGGCTCGGGTTCGTGTCAGGCGTTGGGTGCCTGGATGTTGCGTAGGTCGAGGACGCGGTCGATCTCCTGCTCGCACCAGGTCTTTGCTGCCTCGAAGTTGCCTTCGAAGGGCGGGGACTCGGCGTTGTCGAAGAGGTAGACATCGCGGCTGCTGCCTTGGTCGTACTCGCCGATGCGCCAGACAGAGTCCTTGACCTCGATAAGGGCGAACCACTCAGCGTCGATGTCGTAGACCGAGATAGCATCGATCCAATCGTTGTCTGGATCGTCGGGATCAGTGATGTCGAAGGGAAGCATCCCCTCGAGGAGGTTGAACCTCATGTCGATGACTCCTTGATGGTTGTAGTCTCCACAGCAGCGGACCTCGATTGAGATCTACTCCTGTGGAATCCCGAGCGTGAGCGCGAGATCCACTTGGGTCTCGGGCGCTGGGCTCGGGTTGTGTCTAGCTGTCCCAGTCCTTGCCGAACTGCTTGGCGAGCTCTTTGTGCTCAGCTTCGGCAATGTGGTCGGCGTGTGCCTTGATGATCATGGCACCGTAGGACACAGGCTTCACCTCTTCGAACGAGGGGCCCCATCCGCTGTCGAGAACCTTGAGCTCACGCGTGGCGCCGAAGCACTCGGCTGTGAGCTTGATTCCCTCATCGGTGACTTCGAGTTGACCATCGGAGATGACGATCTCTTCGATCAAGAACCCTCCGGGCTTGGCCTCGAATGCCCACAGGGTCTTCACCAGCGGGACCACATCCTCGGTGAGGATGCGCTTCTTGCTGGGGCCGTCGGGGAGATCCCAGATTTCGACCAACAATTTGAACATCAGGTGTACGGGATTTTCTTTCTGGGAGGGCACAAAGCCTTCTTTCTCGGAGGAATGGGTTGCTCCGCAGCAATTGACTTCTGGCGCGGGCTAAAGCCCGCGGCTACCGAGGTTTGAGTGACGTAAATGCGCCATATGGCGTTTTTACGTCCTTTGGTAGCCGCACCCTTTAGGGTGCGCTGAGATCAATTCTTGTGGAGAGCCCTCCTGCGCGTAGATGAATCTACGGCAGGAGAGCCAGTTCCACGCACCTTTGCGTTAGGTGCGGGTTTGAGGGTTGGCTAGGCAGCCCAGGTCTCGCGTGTGACCGTGCGGTCGTACTCGTCCTGGAGCTCGTCCTCGCGGGCCTGGAGTAGGTCGAGGAGACGCTGCTCTTGAGCACGGAACGCACGGCCCTTGCGAGCACGGCGGCGCTGGAGCATGTAAGCGGCCTTGGAGCGGTGCGGGTGGCGATTCCCGGTCTCGCTGCGCATGCCAGTGCGGACACAGGTGTCGATACCGTAGTCCTCGGGGGTGAGGTCTTCGGTGGGTACATGGACCCGAATCTGCTTGTACCGACCCCCAGCGACAGTGCGGACGAACCGCATCCCGTCGTCCTTTCTACCAACAAAGAGCGAATCCAGGAGTTCATCCTGGCAGTGCTCACGCATACGCCGACGATCCTCTTCGTAGTCGAAGTCGTACTCGTCGTCGTACTCGTCGTCGTAGCAGAGACCCTCGTCGTACGGATCACACTCCTCGTCCCAGCAGGGATCCGGAGCACCGTAGGGATCGTCGTACATGTCGAAGTCCCAGTAGTCCCACTCGTCGAGCGAGTCGAACGGGTCGAAGACGGACGAGTCGTAGCTGCTACCGGGGTGGTAGCCTCGACGAGCACGCACACGGGTCTCGTGATCCCAGGATTCCATGTCCTGGCCGTAGAGGAACGAACGACTGGCGAACGTGTCGTTCTCCCACTCATCCTCGTAGGCCTGGGCCTCCTCAGGGCTCATGCCGGACATGACGGGGAGGGTGTCCTCACGCTCTCGCTGGTAATCGTCCCAGAGCAGGTCACTCTGGCGATTGCGCTCGGCCTGGACAGTGCGCTGGATGCGCTTCTGCTTGCGCACCCACATCTTGTACTCGTTGGAGCACTTGTTGGTGGGGACGTTGCTGAGGAAGTTCTCCCAGCTCTGTTGATCGAGCTCGCGCTCGGCCTGACGCTTGAGGTAGGCCTCACGCCAGGCGATGGCGCGGGGGTCCCAGCTGGTCAGGGCCCAGTGCTGGAAGTTCTGCTCACGCTGGAAACGGCGCTGCCACTGGTAGCGGTCGCGGGTCTGGCGGGACCAGGACGTGGTGTCATCCTTCTTGTGACGATCGTTGAAGTCGTTGTTGCGGTGGTCGCGATTCCCGACAGCGCAGGACAGGAAACCGAAGTTCTCGAGGGTGGCGGCTTCTTCGTCGGCTTCATTGCGATCCGCTTCTTCTTCGCGGTTCATCTCGTCGCAGAAACCGCAGTCGATGCAGTCTGCTGCGCAGGGATCGATGATCGGATTCAGCACCTTTGTGGTGGCTCCATCGAAGCTCATGACGCTCCTTTTTTTGCGCACTTTGGCGCGTTACATTGTATCAGGATGGCAATGTCACAGTTTGCCAGGAATTTTCAACAAAAACACCTGTATTTGGAGAAAAGATATGAAATCGGTTGATTTCCTTCAAATACAGGCATTTTTACTGCGAATACTGTCTCTCTCCAGAAGCAGAATCCGCTCTTCAAATGTAATGTTTCGACAAGGGAATATACCAGAAAACGTCAGTTTTGTCAACCTTAGCAAGACAAAACCCATGCTCTGACAAGCTCGGTAGCCTCGGGCTTTAGCCCGCGCTTACACGAATTGATACTTGCGCGGGCTAAAGCCCGCGGCTACCGTATCTTTTCTGTGGAGTGATTGTGGTAAAATATGCACAAATCTATGGCCAAGAAAAAAAAGAAACGTTCTCGTCGCTCATCAAGCGATGAAGCAACATTTGGATTTGATATGAATCCAGAAACAAAGCGCGGCATTTTTGTCGTGATCCTGTTTGCTCTTGCAGCACTCATCTTTCTGTCGTTCTTCCAGATCGCAGGAAGCTTGGGGGACTTTATAAACTTGGTTCTTGGAACCTTTTTCGGAATCGATCGCTATCTGGTTCCTATTGTTCTTATTATTGTTGGCGCCACACTTGCCTATCCTGAGCGAGGAAGGCTCTCGACTTGGAACTATGTGGGGCTGTTTTTCTTTTTCCTTTCGTTTAATGCCCTGATCAACATGTTCCTTGTAAACCGGCCTGAGCCGTTCACGCAGGACCTGACGATTGCCGGTGGTTGGCTTGGACAGTTCCTTGGCACGCTACTCCCGTCCTTTTTGGGATACTGGGGAGCGATTGTGTGCGGAGGTGCGCTGCTTCTTGTGTCTATCATGCTTTTGTTTAACACCTCGCTTCGCAATGTCATGAGTGTACACACACATCTGACAGGCTGGCTTGGAAAGAGAGCACACTATGGAGCGGTGGATGACGAGGAAGATGAAGAATGGGAAGAAGAGGAAGATGAAGAAAATGAGGTAGAAGTGGAAGTTGAAGAAGACGAGGAGGATGAGATTGAAGTTGAGGAGGAAGAAGAGGATGAGATGTTTGAGGAGATGGATGAGGATGAAACTGAAAAGGCGTTTCGCAAGACTCCTGTTGCAGAGCAAAAGCAGGCTGAGGCAGCGCTGACAACAACCCAGAGTCGGCGTGTACCAATTCCAATTAAACTTTTAGAGCGTTCAAACAGCAAAGCAACATCTGGTGACATCGATCGCAATAAGTCGATCATTGAACAGACGTTTGAGGAGTTTGGAATGCATGTTGAGATGGGGAAGACATCTGTTGGTCCAACGGTGACGCAATTTACTATGCGCCCAGCGCAGGGAGTGAAGCTTTCTCGCATTGTGAGTTTGCAAAATGATCTTGCACTTGCACTTGCTGCTCACCCGATCCGTATGGAAGCACCGATCCCTGGTCGGTCTCTTGTTGGAATCGAAGTACCAAACGCAAAGGTAGCCACAGTAACCTTGCGCGATGTGATGGAAACAAAGAACTACAGGAAACGAAAGACAGCGCTTAGTGTTCCGCTTGGAATGGATGTTTCAGGCTCTACACATGTTATTGAGCTTGAGAAGATGCCTCACCTTCTTGTTGCTGGTGCAACAGGATCTGGTAAGTCTGTATGTCTAAATACCCTTATCTTGAGCTGGCTGTATCAAAACGGTCCAGATGAACTTCGCTTGATCTTGGTTGACCCTAAGCGTGTTGAACTTACAATCTACAATGGCATCCCTCATCTTCTTGTTCCACCGATTATTAGCACTGATGACACAGTAAATGCACTCAAATGGACTGTGAGGGAAATGGACCGACGACTCGACATCCTTTCTCATTTTGGGGCCAGAAACATTACGGATTACAACGCGCGCGCTGAGGAGCGCATGCCAAAGATTGTGGTTGTTATCGACGAGCTTGCTGATCTTATGAGCTCAAATGGACGTGAGGTTGAAGCTTCGATTGTACGCATTGCACAGATGGCACGTGCGGTTGGAATTCACTTGGTGCTTGCAACGCAGCGCCCAAGCGTAGACGTCATCACAGGACTTATTAAAGCAAACATTCCGGGACGTATTGCGTTTGCAGTTGCATCGCAAACTGACTCACGCACGATTCTTGACATGTCTGGCGCGGAAAAACTTCTTGGACGTGGAGACATGCTCTTTACCTCAGCCGAACTTTCAAAGCCAAAGCGTTTGCAGGGTGCATTTGTTTCAACTGATGAAATCGAAGACATTGTAAAGTTCCTTCGTCGCAAAGGAGGCCCTGATTACAACATGGCTGTTACTGAGATCACAAAGGCTGGAACTGTGTTTGATGAAAGTGATGATGATCATGACAGCATGTTTGAAGAAGCAATCGAGGTTGTTTTGCAGGGAGGGAAAGCTTCAACATCGTACTTGCAACGCAGGCTCCGTGTGGGTTATGCGCGCGCGGCTCGGATCATGGATGAGATGGAAGAGGCGGGTGTCATTGGACCTGGATCAGGTGCAAAGCCTCGCGAGATTTTGATTGACTCTTGGCCGCCAGGAGGAGATGTTACTGAGGGCATGCCAACGGCTCAGGCTGATTATGATGAGGCGTATGGCAACACTGATCGTTTTGTTGATGAAGAGGTAGAGGAAGATGAAATCGAGGAAGAAGAGATGGAAGAAGATGTGGAGTGGGGTGAAGAAGACGAGGAGATCGAAGGGGATGAAGAAGAGGAGGGAGAAGACGATGAAGAGATTGAAGAAGAAGATTTTGAAGAGGAGGAGGCAGAAGAAGGAGAGGAAGAGGAGGAGGAAACTGATTGGGAGGAAGAAGTAGACGATAGCTGGGTTGATGAGGAAGAGGAAGAGAAGTAAGATGCAAACAGATACATGACATTTGTTATTCGAAAATTTGATAACTCTCAGACATTGGGAGAAAAGCTCAAGGCGATTCGTCGAGAGGCGAACTTTACGCTTGCTGAAATGGAAAAGAAGACAAAGATTCGAAAAGCCTTTTTGCAAGCCATTGAGACAGCTGAGTACGACAAGCTCCCTGCCCCAATCTATGCTCGCAACTATCTGAAAGTGTATGTACGCGCCCTTAGAGCTGATGAGGCTTACTTTCTTGAGCAGTTTGAACTTGAACGAGGGACATGTGACTTTGTTAAGAATGCCCGGCTTCCACGAAGACGGACACGCGCACTCCAGTTTCTGGTGGCAAGCCGCTATGTGAAACTTGTGCTGCTCTCGCTACTTGTTCTGACCGTGACCACATACGTTGGTTTACAGATCAAAACGATTGTGTCACCACCAGACCTTCTGGTGTATGAACCAAACGATGGGGAGATGACAGACGAGGCAATGATCAGCGTCACAGGGCATGCTGAGGAAGGAACGCGTGTGCAGATCAATGGAAATGACGCGCTTTTATCTCAAACCGGCTTTTTTGAAATGGATGTAGCACTTGAGCGAGGAATGAACGTGATCGAGGTCACAAGCACAAAACGGTACTCAAAGGCGGCTGTGGAATATCGACGGGTGGTGCTGGAGCAAGATAGAACGATTAGTTTTAAAGACTAAGCATTAAAAACCAAATGAAAGAAACTCGCTGCTCCGGCGAGTTTTTTAGTTAGTACCACTTACGGTCCGATCGGTCCTTTAGTGGTACGTTGCTGTGGACAACTTGTCTGACAAATGTTTGACAAATATCTGACAAGATGTGAGACTAGGAATAGATTCATTTGATCCCTTCCCTTATGAGCATCAAAACTGAGCCTATTTCTGTCCGTGACTTCCTTCGTAACTTTGCTGCGATCACGAACAAGTCTAATAAAAAACGGTATGTCATTATGAAACATGGCCGTCCGATTGGGGTGTTTTCACCCTGGAGCGCAGCAAAAGAAGAGGTTCTTGGTAGCGCTGAAAACCCTTGGGGATTTCTTTCTTAATCTAACTTGAATTCTTCCTCAGCCCTGGTAAGCTGAGGCTACTCATCACACATTTACACAGAACCGTATGGCAAAATCAGTTAAAAAGGAGGTTGAAACAGATGCACGCTCAAAGGCGGCTCTGGACGCTATTTCTCAAATTAAACAACGTTTTGGTGAGGGTGCAATCATGCGCCTTGGAGATGCCAAAACGATGCAAGTAGACTCTGTTACAACAGGCTGTCTCTCGCTTGATCTGGCTTTGGGGATTGGTGGAGTGCCACGCGGGCGCATCATTGAAATCTATGGACCTGAATCATCAGGAAAGACAACACTTGCGCAGCATATTGTGGCTGAGGTGCAAAAAGAAGGTGGGCTTGCAGCTTTTGTGGATGCAGAGCATGCGCTTGATCCTGAGTATGCGCAAAAGATCGGTGTGAAGATTGATGAGCTCTTTATCTCGCAGCCAGATACAGGAGAGCAGGCGCTTGAGATCGTTGAGACCCTTGTTCGCTCTAGTGCGGTTGATGTGATCGTGATCGACTCAGTTGCTGCGCTTACACCTAAGGCTGAGATCGAGGGTGATATGGGAGACTCTCACATGGGACTCCAGGCTCGGCTTATGAGCCAGGCACTTCGTAAGCTTGCTGGGATTGTTCACAAGTCAAATACGACCGTGATCTTTATCAACCAGATCCGCATGAAGATCGGTGTGATGTTTGGCAACCCTGAAACAACAACAGGTGGAAACGCTCTTAAGTTTTACTCATCAGTGCGCATTGAGATCAGGCGCAGCGCGCAGATCAAGCAGGCTGAGAAGATCATCGGAAACAGAACCAAAGTCAAAATCGTGAAGAATAAGGTTGCACCTCCGTTTAGAACTTGCGAGTTCGACATCATGTACAATGAAGGCATCTCGATTGCTGGCGATCTTCTGGATCTAGGTGTTCCGTATGAAGTTGTGAAAAAGAGCGGGAACAACTATTACTACGGAGAGGAAAAGCTTGGACTGGGGCGTGAGAATGCAAAGCAGCACCTCAGACAGAATCCAAAGCTTATGATGACAATTCGAAAAGCTATTGAGGAAGCGATTAAAACCTCAGAACAAACATAAGAAAAAACCCCCAATCCGAGTATTGGGGGTTTTTGATTTGCGAAAAATCTTTTATGGGGTTAGTCTGAATAAAGCTTTTCACTTGGAGGACGGATGCACAGGAAGCAGGGTCAAAAGGCCGGGCTACGACTAGAAGCGTTGGTGTCAGAAGAGCTAGAAAGACTTAACGTCCAGCATCGTCGGACAGAGCACATGGGAGAGGAGGACGTTCACGGCAAGGTTGACTTTGTTGTGGAATCTCCGCAGTTTAGCGGACTCCCCACCTTCGAGATCCAGATGACGCTTCAACGAGGTGTGCGTAGGAAGATGCGTGCGTTCGTGCTAGCAGCACTTACCGCCCCAGAACGTGGGGTGAGAGTGTATCTGGAGGTGTGGGCGAGCAAGTGGAACAAGGTCCGCGACATTGCGCGGCGCGTTGCACATGCCATCCGCGACATCACACGCTTTCGCAGGTTCGACGAGCACAAGCTGCTTGGTGTGCGACTGCGTGCTGGTAGGAGTGTTCGCGGGCAAAAGCTCGAGACCTTCTCCTTGATGCACTTGGTCGGCGACTGGGTACGCGAGAAGCTCGAAGAGCGACGATTGATCGCACAAGAGAAGGCTCGGAAGGAAGCAGAGGAGCGTTTGCGCAAACAACGGCTTCGCAGCCTCTTCCCTGCTCCGTCTCGTGAGCCCCCCAAGCCCTTGGACATCCCGATCCAGCGCCGATGGTTTACGCCACGGCAAAGACCAGCGATGTACAGGCCTATTCGCCAGCCTCGCTAGGCAACCGCAAAGAGACCCGTGAAGGTCTCTTTTTCTATTGATCTATTTGCTAATGCGTTCTGAGTATTCTCCTGTATCGGTATTCACTGTGATCTCGTCGCCTTGGTTAATGAACGCTGGTACTTTTACCTTGAGTCCGTTGTCTAGCTCAGCTTCCTTGTACACGTTTCCTGATGCTGTGTCCCCTTTTACAGCTGGCTCTGTGTAGACGACTGAGTACTGGATCTTTTGTGGAAGCACAACTGCCATTGCTCTTCCATCATGCATCATTACTCTTACAGTGAGTCCTTCTTTTAGATATGGAATCTCATCCTTGATTTCGTCTAATGCAATCGACACCTGCTCATATGTCATTGCATCCATGAATGTATAGAGATGAGTGTCGTTGAAGAGATATTGCATGTTCTTGTGCGAGACATCTTCAAACGTAATTTGCTCAGAGGCCTTAATATTTTCTTCGTTCACCTTTCCGTTCTTGAGGTTCTTCATTTTGGTGCGCACGAACGAACTTCCTTTTCCTGGGCTCACACGTAGAAAGTCTACAATAATCCAGAGGTCTCCATTACGGTTAATCACGGTTCCTTTCTTGATATCATTTGGGCTTGACATAAATATATTTTATGAAAAAAGTTCTGATGCTGGGAACAGGAGAACGTCATTAATTGATGATCGTCCGGTAAGCACCATATGGAGCCTGTCGATTCCAAGCGCATTTCCAAACGTTGGATTCTGAATGGATCCTAGCAGTTCAAGAAGCTTCTCGTCAATTGGGAAGATCGTTTTACCAAGGCTCTCGCGCTCATTTTTCTCTTCTTCAAACCGCTCGCGCTGCTCAACCGGATCAGTAAGCTCGGTAAAGCCGTTGCAGAGCTCAAGTGAGTTCATGTAGAGCTCAAAGCGCTGACCAAACCGTTTGTCAGGCGTAAGCGCAGCAAGTGCAGCCTGATACTTTGGGTAGTCGTAGACAAAGATGTTCTTGCCTTTGAAACTTGGTTCGATTTTTGTGAGGAAGATTCTGTAGAACAGATCGCTTTGGGTGTCATTGCCCTCTGTGGCAATACCAAGTCCTGCGCATGCATCTTGTAAGACACCTTCGTCAGCATCAGCAAGATTAACATTGGCATGCTCAAGAAACAGCTCTTGAAGCGTTTTTCGCTCGAAATCCTCAGGAATATCAGTATTTAGCGCCTTTGCGCAGCGCTTGATAATCTCCTGTGTCTGATCCATACAGACATGATAATCACTTCCCTGCTGGTACCACTCAAGCATTGAGAACTCAGGGTTATGCTCTCCACCTAAGTTTTCCATGTTGCGGAAGACTTTTGTGATTGTGAAGGTTCGCTCAAGCCCGAGGCCGAGAAGTTTCTTCATTGAATATTCTGGGGAGGTGATGAGGCTCCCTGGGAACTTCTGGCCTGCTGGCTCGAGCACCTGAGTCTCAAACGGAAATAGGTTTGGTTCCATTCCAGGCGAGGCAACCAAAAGAGGGGTCTCAACCTCAACTGAACCAAGCCCCGAGAGGTAGGTGCGAATGGTGTTGTTGATAGTCTCTCGCTCTCGCGCTATTTGCTTTACGTTTTTCATAATCAAAAAGACGGGATCTCTCCCGCCTTTTACTTTTACCTTTGTACGAATGGAAGAAGAGCCATGACTCGTGCTCGCTTGATTGCGTTTGAGAGTCTTCGTTGATGCTCCATGCACACACCTGAGCGCTTACGTGGAACGATCTTTGCAAACGAGGAGATGTATCGGCGCAGTGTTCCCACATCTTTGTAATCGATGTGGTTTGTGTTGCTGTAGCAGAAGTAACACTCCTTGGTCCTCTTTATTTGTGTCTTATTGTTTTGCATAGCTTGTGTTTAAAATGGGATGTCCTCAACTTTGATCTCATCGTCAGCGTTCACAGCTGGATCGTCTTGGATCGGAGGCTGCGGAGGAACAAATCCTCCACCTTGATTACCAAACGGTGCTGGGGCTGGAACTGCTCCGCCACCACCTGTTCGCTTGTCAAGAATAATCATGTTCTCGGCTACGATTTCTGTTCGGTATCGCTTAACACCGTCCTGACCGTCCCAATCACGAGTCTGCAAACGTCCATCAATGTAGACTTTGCGTCCTTTGGTAAGGTACTGGCCACAGATCTCTGCAAGTTTGCCCCAGGCCACAATGTTGTGGAACTCAGAAGCTTCTTGCTTTTGTCCGTCGGCGCTTTGCCATGAGCGGTTGGTTGCAACTGAGAAGTTGCATACCTGCTGACCAGAAGGGGTCTGTCGCATTTCTGGGTCCTTGGTCATGTTTCCGATGATCATTGCCTTGTTGAGTGAATACATAATCCCTGATGTTAAATATTATCTCCAATGTCTCCCTCGAGAATCTTATCTAGTTGTTGATCAAGCTCTTGCATTGTCATCTTAGACTCTTCAGCTGTCTTGTCTGATGGAGCTGGAGGAGCAATTGCTTCGGTCTTGTCTTCAACCTTTTCTTCAACCTTTTCTTCAGTCTTTGTGTCTTCAACCTTTTCAGGGGCTGGAGTCACGATTGGAGTTGGTTTTGGTTCCTTTATTGAAACCTCTTTTGTTTTTGGCATTACACGCTTTCCTTCTGGTGTCAGAGGGGCGATATAGTCTGATAGTTCAAACTGAGTTTCCTCAACTCCTTCAGGTCGGTCAACGATGGTGTGTCGTAGAACCTCATCTGAGAGACGGAGTAGTCGATCAAGCTCTGCGATCTCACTACCGTCTGCGTCAAAGTAGACGAGGATGTATGATCCGTGCTGGACCTTATTAATTGTGTAGGCGAGTTTGATCTTTCCGAGAATTTCGTTTCGGATGATCTTCCCACCTGTCTTTTCGACGAGCGCAGTAACCGTTTCTTGGATCGAGATGATCTCAGTGTCGGTGTATTGCGCAGGTACGATGTAGAGAAGTTCGTACTTTTGCATAGGTGTTCTGGCCTGATTTCTCTTCAGGCAATCCATATTGGACTATGGACAGATTACTTAGTTAGCGGGCTTATCCTAGCCATCTTTGGCAAAATAGTCAAGATTAGTGCACAATAGGCAGGTATGATTTATATTATCTCAGGTGCGCAACCAGAACTCACTCGAAAAGAGATTGAATCTGTACTCAAAACAGATCTTTCAGATAGCTTTGATGCAGGCTCGGTTCTTCTTGTTGACCTTGAAACAAAGAACCTGACAGCACTGCAAGACAGGCTTGCTGGTGTAGTGAAGATTGGGCATGTGATTGGCGAGCTTGGTGAATGGGATGAAAATGAAGTGGCTGGTCTTATTTTTGCACATGCAATTAATGCAGCGGGGAAAAATAAGATTAGCTTTGGAATCAGTGCCTACGACTTAAAAGGTGGAAAACGCACGCGAGATATTGAAAAAGAAGTTGATGCGCTTGGCGGGTCTGTTAAGCGACTCTTAAAAGAATCTGGTCGACCAGTTCGATACGTGACAAGCAGAGACCCCCAGCTTTCGTCTGCTGTTGTTGAAACAAACGGCCTTCTTCAGTCTGGTGGAGAGTATGTTCTCTTGGTTGGACCTGACTCTATCTTGATTGGACAGACAGAAGCGGTTCAAGACTTTAAAGCGTGGGGAGACAGAGACTATGGACGACCAAAGCGAGACAAACGTTCTGGCATGCTTCCTCCAAAGCTTGCGCGCATGATGATCAACCTGACTGGGATCGATCCTGAAGGGGCTTCAATCATGGACCCGTTTTGTGGATCTGGAACCGTTCTTATGGAGGCTCAGCTGATGGGGTTTGAAAAAATCATTGGGAGTGACATTTCTGAAAAGGCCATGGCAGACACTAAAAAGAACATGGGGTGGATGACAAGACACTTTGAATTGCCAGAACCTTCACTGGAACTTTTCACCTCTGATGCCGCAAAACTTACTAAGCAATATACAGAGCCGGTTGATGCGATTGTAGCTGAGGTGTTCTTGGGTGATCCGCGTGTGAGGAAGATTGACAGGGATGAGGCAGCGAATATTCGACAGGAGCTTTTGCCGATGTTTGAAGAGTCGTTTGAAAATCTTAAGACGTTTTTCAAAGATGACACCGTGGCTGTTGTTGCATTCCCCGCTTACAAGCAGACAGATGGAAACTGGTATCGCTTACCGATCAAGGAGATGCTTGGTGAGCTTGGGTACACAGTAAAAGATAATATTCTCTACTTTAGAAAAGACCAGTTTATAGCAAGGGATATTTATATTTTCACCCTGTAAATCTATTGTTGTCATCTCGAGCGGAGCCCGACAGGGCGAAGTCGAGAGATCTCGCAGATTCGAGATCCCTCGGCTTCGCTCGGGATGACAAATGTTTGAGAACAAAAAACTCGAGATTGACTCTCGAGTTTTTGAATTGATTTTAGGTACTGATGCGGAAATGGCAAACATCACCGTCTTGCATGACGTATTCCTTTCCCTCGATGCGCTGCTTTCCTGCGTCGCGGGCTCCTGATTCTCCTCCGCTTGCTACGAAGTCTTCGTAGAGGATGACTTCTGCTCGGATGAATCCTTTTTCAAAGTCTGTGTGGATGACTCCGGCGGCCTGTGGGGCTTTTGCTCCCTGCGGGACGGTCCAGGCTCGAGTTTCTTTTGGTCCTGTTGTGAGGTAGGTGATGAGATGGAGGAGCTCGTAACATTTTGAGATGAGTCGATTGAGTCCTGACTTTTCTACACCAAGTGCGGCTAGGAACTCTTTTTGATCTTCTTCTGACATCTCTACAATTTCACTTTCTACTTTGACACTTACCGACACTGCAAGTCGCTGTGGTCCCAGTGGGCTGGTCCAGTCAGGATCTGAATAGGCATCTTCATCAACATTTACGACATACAGAATCGGCTTGTTTGTGAGAAGATTTACATCACGGACGAGTTTTTTTTCTTCGTCTGTAAGCTCGATGAGGTTTGCCATCTTTCCTTGCTCAAGAACCTCAAGCCATCTTTTTAGAATTGATAATTCTGCTTCAAGTTCTTTTGTTTTTCCTGATTTCATTTTTCCTTCAACAGATGATAGGCGTTTTTCCACGGTTCCCATGTCTGCCATAGCAAGCTCGATCTCGATAGTTTCTACATCGCTTGCTGGATCGATCTTGGCTTCTACGTGATGAACATTCTCGTCGTGGAATGCGCGCACCACATGAACGATCATGTCGACTTCGCGGATGTTGGCTAGGAATTTGTTTCCAAGGCCTTCACCTTTGTGTGCGCCCTTAACCAGACCTGCGATGTCTACGAACTCGATTGCAGTTGGGATGATCTTTTCTGATTTTGACATTTCACCTAGAACGGCCAGGCGCTCGTCTGGAACTTCAACAACACCAACGTTTGGTTCGATGGTGCAGAACGGGAAGTTCTCGCAGTCTACCTGCTTTTTTGTGAGTGTTTTAAACAATGTGGACTTTCCCACGTTTGGGAGCCCAACGATTCCTACTTGCAGCATACGCCGCAGAGTATAGCTAAATATGGGGTTTGTGTCGAGAATAAGAAAAGCCCACCCCAAGGAGTGAGCTGCGTTGATGGATCCTAGAGACCTTGGACCCAGGAAATCGCTTTGAGCATGGAATCGGCGAACTTGCCTGGGTCGAGGCTGTTCTCGAAGATCATCCAGTCTCCGAAGTTATCGCCCTGGATCTTGCGTTGGACGTAGCGGGCTTTGGCTTCGGGTGGCTGTTGGGTCTTGGAGATGTCAGCAATACTCTCGGTCGTGAGCCCGCGCCTGGCGAGTAGTCCGCCGTGGTCCTCGGCTGTGACGATGATGACATGATTGGAGACAAAGCCAACCATCTCCATCTCGACGAGCTGGGCCCACTCGAGGAAGATTGGACCGCTGTAGCCCTTGATGCCACCGATTCTGTTGCGGAGCAAGCGCATGACATGCGGAGTGGTGAAATCTTCGATCTCTGAGCGGAGGCAGTCAGCCTCGGCTGAGCCGAAGAGGCGCTCTCGCATGAGCTTGCGGTCGAGGGTGTCACCCACGAGCACATCTTCACCCAGAAGCTCGGCAATGCGATCACGAACGAGCTTGGCGCCATGTGACTGCTCGGCGTAGAGGTCGTGTAGGAGAGCCTGTCCACGTTGATGTGAGCACCGCTCAAGCGCGAAGCGAGGCGCTCGGCCACATGACTCTTGCCAGTGGAGATCCCTCCTGTGATGCCGATCAGGACGTTCCCACGAATCTTCTTCTCGAGCGCGACCTTGACGTGCATGGGTACGAACCGCGAGACATCGATCCCCATCTGGACGAAACCCTTGACCATGCTCGAGGAGACCTCGCGCAGATCCTGACGAGCCGTCTCGAACTCGAGGTGACCCTCGAAGCCAGGTAGGATGAGTCCGTTGTAGGCCATCTGCTGGCGCTCGTAGGCCTTGTCCTCGTCGCTTCGCACACCGCGGAAGACTGCGTCGATGCCGAGGCGAAGAAACTCGTCCACGAGCAGGCCGCTTGAGGAGATGACGAGCACCCCCTGCATGTGTTGGAGAGCCTGGGCAGCCATCTGCATGCGCTCCTCGAGCGTGAACAGGTAGCGCCCGATCTTGGTCTCGCTGTTCATGATCGCCACGATCAGCGTCTGGCAGCGGGACTTGGCCCTCTCGATCAGGTTGACGTGACCGTTGGTGATGGGATCGCCGCTGATGGGAACCATCCCGCGTTTGAACTCGAATTCGGGCATGTTGCCTCCAGTTGTGTGTTTCGAGCAGGGAGGAAACTTACTGCTCAAAGAGAGTTTTGTCAATCATAGATCTTAAGCACATAACCGTCGATCGACGTATATGTGCTTAGATTAGAAAAGCCCTCCTCCGAAGAGTTGGGCTCGTGTGTGTCTTTTGTGGACTAGCGGCGCTTGGACTGGCAGCGCAGGGCGTCGAGGATCTGGCTGAACAGTCCCTGCCTCTTCTCAATCTCGAACACTTCGAGTTCGATGAGGGCGGGGAGTTGGTCGTCCACCAGGGTCTGGATCTGGTGCACCAGGTGAGCGGCGACCCATTCGCGATAGATCGACTTGGTCTGGATCGCGACCTGGATCACGCAGGAGCCGTCGGCTTCCCCACGTGTGCTGAACAGGTATTGACCGAAGCTCAGGCACGGCGTGAGGATGTGACCGACATCATCTTGAGAAGCAGCTCGACCAAAGCGTCTGGCATCGAACTCAGCCTTCACACCCAGGCGCACACCTTCGTCGATATGACCATCACCTTCCATGGCGTGAACCACGTGGTGATGGATGGCGACGTTCACGAGGCAGGGCACGAGACCCATCAGGTCCTCATGATCCGGGAAGTGCATCATGAGGGAGACGAGCTCGTTGAAGTGCAGTCGCATGACGTTCTGCATCTGGATGCGAATTGCATCACGGCGATCTTCACCGACCTCGATGGGCATGTCCTGGATGGCCAGGCTGCCGGACTCGGTGTAGGTGAAGTTGTAGAAGCCGCTGGGCAGTGGGATCTCGGGCGTGTCGATCTTCTCGAACATCACGCGCCAGTCCATACCTTCGTCGACATCGGGCGTGGACTCGGTGGTCACGACCATCTTGCCATCTTCATCTCGCTGAACACTCAGGCTCAGCTCTAGCACGATCTTGCTGATGCGCAGAGGCGCACCGAACTTGACTTCATCCATCGATAGCTCTTCTTTTGTGACACTTGGGAACATTCTGGGGCCACATCCAGCTGGACGAGAATACCTTGAATAACAAGCCTTGTCAAGGTAACGATCTTGACAAAGTCGTGTATTTTTGGCAGATTTGGACCTTGAGCCCCTCTACGGGGCCAAGCAAATTACTAGGAGAATCCCGTAATGGCAGACAAAAAGGATCCGAGGCAAGATCGCACACCGGCCTCGCTCCAAATGGCCGGCCATGATCGTATTCGTATCACCCAGGAAGAGCCGCTTGTGGTGCATCCTCAAGATGAGGATCCCACAGACGTCCCTGTTGTGGATCAACAACGAGTGCTCGAGTTTAGCAATGATGCTCAGAGTCAACTCGAAGCAGTTGAAAGATGGTTTCGGACCAATGATGCACCGAACCCGAAAGGTGCACTAGCGTCAGATCAAACGATCGACAATGTTCTTGAAGTGCTCAACCTGATGTTCCCGGGAGCAAAGCGTTCGGACCTTGGGCGCATCAACTGTGTGCTCTTTGGTGAGGCTACCTCTCGAGACAATCTCGTTGCAGCCATGAATGAGCTGGCGGTCTGTCATCGTGTGCGAAAGCTGCACGGTCTCGCCCCAGGTGCGACACTTGGTCCTGGCGAGCAGGAGCTCATGACCAGGTTCTGGGACAACCTCCCAGAAGTTTGCAGACCTGATGAAGGGTTGATCTACTACAGCTGGAACGCGGCGTTCGCTGCGGTGCTAAGCGCCTTCCCAAACCTGGAGAAGAATCACCGATACATGATCAGTGCTATTGCACTGGCTCTGTACGGAGCTGTTCCAGAGAGCAAGTTTGAACTATTTCTCGACAACATAGAAACGGCCCGGCTGACTGACGATGCTGTTGGAAATCTGGAGCTGGATGAACACGCTGTCACCCTGACGGACGGGGATGACATGGACGAACTTCGATCAGACGAGCATATCGTGATCGCTATGCCTGCTCGAGAAGGAGAAGCCTTGGAAGACATCACAGTTGAGCAGGAGATCGATGGGTCCCCGTTCATCGAAGAGCAAGACGCTGATCCTGAGTTTCCGTTGTTCTCACTCGACAAGCAAGAGAGAGACGAACCTGCAGGCCCGCGTTGGGTGATCGGCGTGATCCTGCTCGTGCTCATTGTCTTGGCGCTGGGATTTGCCTGGTGGCGCCTGGATGGGCTATGGAGCTTCTCTGAGATGATCTTGGCGGGCGAGAGCTACGACACGCATGCTCCTGACGCTCAGGTAGAGCAGGGGCTCGCCCCTCCTCCAGAGCTTCTGTTGCAGCCAGATCCACAGGTGATCGCAACGATCCCGCTTCCCTGCACGAGCTACCAGATGCTGCACACACCCAACCTGGGACCCGCTCCTGAAGGGTGCTACGTGGTCGGGTGCTCTGAAGGGTATCCGGCGCTGCGCAGCTATACCCCTGAAACAGGGTGGCTGGAATGCACCACAGATCAGGTGATCCCCAAACGCGGGGAATGCTACTTGATCACAAACAAGGACAGGTCAGCTCGATCCGTTGCCTTCCTGGAAGATGAGTGGGTCGACAAGGAGTGCCTGTAACGAACCTCGACTTCGGTCGGGGTTTTCTAATTGATCTTGAGCAAATAATGAAACTTGTGTATCCTTTTCGAGTGTTACGGGCCCTTAGCTTAGCCCCGACGACCTTTGGTGTCGGGGTCCCGATATCCAACCCTGTTGGATCATCGGGGCTGGTAGATAACGCATTACAATTCACGGGCCCTTAGCTCAGCTGGTAGAGCGCTTGCATGGCATGCAAGAGGTCAGCGGTTCGAACCCGCTAGGGTCCACCAGCAGATAAATAAACAACCGCGATTGGCGGTTGTTTTGTTTGTGGTACGATATCTTTATATGAAAAATGCAATCGTGTTATTTGTTTCAATACTTATTGCTCAGGCTGCTGGAATCATCGGCTCACTGTTTACTGTTCCGAATGTTGAATCTTGGTATGGAACAATCATAAAACCAGAGTTCAATCCCCCAAGCTGGGTGTTTGGGCCGGTTTGGATCACACTGTTTCTGCTCATGGGAATTGCTGCTTGGCTTGTCTGGAAGTCAAAAAAGGGTCAGCTTCGTGTGGATGCACTTCTTTTCTATGTGATTCAGCTTGTGTTGAATGCAACTTGGTCATTTGTCTTTTTTGGCCTTCATCGCATTGACCTGGCGTTTATTGAGATCTGTTTTCTCTGGCTCGCTATCGCAACAACACTCGTCCTGTTCTTCCGCATTCACAAAACAGCAGGATGGCTGCTCGTTCCTTATTTAGCATGGGTGAGCTTTGCTGCCGTACTGAACTACTCGATTATGATGCTGAATTAGAGCTTTATAAAACAACCGCCAATCGCGGTTGTTTTTGGTTGTACTCTTGACGCGGGTGCTCGGTAGGTGCAAAGTCCATTACTAAGGAATGACACCTTCTTGGGAAAGGGCGTTACCATGGCTCAAAAGCCAGTCGTTGTTTACATCGAAGAAAAGCATGGGCACATGAACCTGGGTAATTTCGAGCAGGAAGCCCTGGCAGCTGTTCTTCGCATTGATCACAAGTGCGAAGTGCTCACATATGGGGGTTTCTGGCAGTTTAAGGAGAGCCTCGCTCGCCTGAAAAAGTACAGTAGACTCAACCTGCTCATCCTTGTGATCGTCAAACAAGAGAAGTACTCGAGCAAACAACACGAAGAAACCATTGCCTTCACAAGAAAGCTCCTTGGCTCTGGTCTGCCTGTTGTCGTCATCCCTGGCGGGGATTACGATGGGCGCTTCAAGGGTGTTGAAAGTGATGACCAGGTGTTTGCACTTGATCACACTGACATGAAATTCACTGAGCTCATCGAACGCTTGGTGAGCGAGTGGAAGCCTCCTGTTGACTGGCTCGGATCTGGCACAAAGTCAGATCAAGCACTGCTTCAACGTCAACTCAGACGCGCCCATCGAGTCAATAATCCTGATGACGAACGTATGCTTGCGGCTGGCGATCACAATCACAGGACGGTTGCTGAGGCGCTGCGTATTCACATGCTTCCTACAACCTGCTTGAAATCCGAGTTCGATGACACACTCAAGAGAGACTATCGCAGGTTTGATCCTGTGGTATCCAGCGTGTACGAACGCGAAGTCAAAAAGATTCGAAACATGAGTGATGAGGAGAGCACTCACTTTGACCACTCGCTCATGCGTGCCCGCGGACATGAACCCCGTGATGGTGGGGTCTACGTTGCAAGTGTCAGTTGTGGGGCAGATGTGAAAGGCTTTGCTATTGATCCAGTGACTTTGGAAACGAAGATCACTTATGGATTTGGTAAGCATCACATGGTCAAAAAGCTCCTTTCGTACCGAGTTTTCAAAATCGAGGCTTGGCGCAGCCGAAAGCACTGGATGGACTACGAAAACGAGCACAACGAACACGAGATTGGGTGGCGCTTGCTAAGCGGACTCATCTTCACCAAGATCCCCGGCTTCACGACGCCTATCGTTCAGCTCTGGACGAACCAGGCTAGTGATAAACAAATCAGCATGGCTATTGATTACATCCATGGCCAACGCAAATTCATTCCCGTAAACGCCTGCGGAAAACTCTACGAACCCTCTGCTTAGCGACAGTGGGTTTTCTTATTCAAAACAACCCCGACGTGACGTCAGGGTTGTTTTTTCGTTTGTTTATTCGATTGGTGCGAGTTCTTCGCCTGCAGTTTCCTCTGTTTCCTCGAGTGTTTCTGGTATCTCTTCTTCGAGCTCTCCTCGATAGAGTCTGTTTAGGCGGCTCTTTACTAGTTCGTTGCCAGGATTGAGTTCGAGTACGGCTTCTACTTGCGCTATGGCTGCTCCGGTTTCTCCTTGGATCTCGTAGACGGTTGCTAGGAACCAGCGTGCGTTTGAGTAGCTTGGCATGAGTGTTACTGATCTTTCTAGCGCTGACTGTGCGCGCTCGGTGTCTCCGTTTGCTGCGCGGCGCAAGTAGAGTACGCCGAGTTGGAAGTGTACGCCTACGTCGAGTGGGTTGTATACAGCTACGCTTTCGAGTTTTCCTATAGCCAGGTCAACGAGACCTTGCTGCTCGTATGTGATTCCAAGTTGGTAATGTGCTGGGGCGTAGTTTGATTTGAGAGTGATTGCTTGGGCGAATGCTGTCTCAGCGTTTTGAAGAGAAAGTTTGTACTGCGCTTGTGCGTCCTCGGCGGTCTGGGCGTGATCAGAGACAGTAAGTGGTTCAATGAGCTCGGCTTTGACAAGATAGGCGATACCTAGCTCAGTCCAATTTGATGGGTTGGCTGGTTCGAGGCTTACACTTTTTAAGTAAGCATCAATAGCGTAGTCAGCGGCTGTTTGATCAAGCGCTGTGATCTCTCGATACACCATGGCGCGCGTGAGCCAGTTGCGCACATTGTTTGGTGAAAGGTCAGTGGCGTGCGCAGCTGCATTGATTGAGGCTGCAACCAAAGACTGGAGGTACTGCTGAGACTCTGTGGTGAGTGTGTCCATGCCCGAGATGTTCTGAAACTGCTCACCTACTCGCAGGAGTAGTGCAGACGAAAGGCTTCTGTAGTACGTATCGTGATATTGATTGAGTGTTGCAGCGCGATCCAGGTGAGCAACAACTTCTTGGAGTTCTCCGCCTTGCTCGTCTAGCTCAATAGCCTTGGCATACTCGATTTCTGCTGAGTAGCGCTGCGTGGTCACGAAGATCCCGACGAAGAACACGAGAGTCGCCAGAAGAAACAGGAAGGCGAGTAGCAGGCTAATGAGAGGTGATTTTGAAAAGGATCGTTTTGCTGGTGTGCGCATGAGCTGGGAGGCGACTAGTGCTGAGAGTAGACAAAACAGCCCCACCAAGGTCATGTTCCAGGAATAGAGGAAGGCTGAGAGCACGAGCACGATCCAGGGAGTAGTGTGCACGAAGCTTTCTAGTCGCTCTGATGGCTTGGCTGGTTTTATGATCTGTTTTCCTGCGCGAGCGAGGAGCATGAGGCACATCGCTGCAAGGAGCATGAGGCCTAGGTGGCCGATAGTTGGATAGAGTGTGAGTACGTGCGAGGAAGCTCGGTCAAAGCGCGCGGACCAGAGATCTGATTCATTGATTGATTCTGTGCGAAACTGTGTGTAGTTGAATTGATACGTCCCAGGTCCAGTGCCATATACGCTTGAGCTGGACTCGAGGGCTTTTTGGCCGATCTGGAGACTTGCCTCGTTGCTTAGACTGATCTCGTAGGGGAGGTTTGCTTCAATAGGCCGCGGGGCCCAGAGCCAGAATGGGAGCGAGATCACAAGGAGGATGGCAGGGAACCAGAATCGGTTTGTGTTTTTTACTTCTTTATTTTGATAGACCCCAAATGCCAGAATAAGGACTAGGCCACAGACAAGTAGTAGCCAGAGTACACTGTAATCAACAGCTAGGAGCACAACCAGGGTCAGAATTGAAAGAGTAACAGCAAGTACTTGCTCTATGGTGCCGAGTGTTCCTTTGTGCAGGAGTGAATCGTTTTTCTTGTGAGCGATCCAGACTGTGAGAGAGAACGTGCTCATCACGATAAGGAAGATAGCAAATGTGTTTACTGTTCCAACCGTGTTGAATGCCATGATCTGGTTTAGTGGTTCTGGGAAAAGATTACTTCCAAACATGGAAAGAGTTCCAAGCATCGCGACAAGTACTGATGAGACTAGCAGCACGGCGTGCATAATCTTGTGAGAGTGGCGTGCGTTGAATGTGTTTGCTACAACGTAAAAAAGTACAGCTCCGGCTACTGCGGTAAGCACGCTTGTGTATTCCTGATTATTGCTTCCAATCCAGGAGACGTATGGCGCAGAGGAGTTTAAAGCTGGAACAATAAATGCAGCAACAAAAAGAAGTGGCAGGATATTTGACCAACCGCGCTGCAGTCTGATCGTCTTCTCTGCCATCATTGAGCCGAGCCAGCAGAGTGCTGCTGCGCAAACGGCTAGGACGAAAAAGGTTTGTTTGTTGATCTCGAGTGCATCGAGTGTCCAAGGCAGAAAGATAAGTGGAAGCAAGAATGCAATTGCGAAAACAATGATTCTTGAGGCTGAGCGAAGCTGCTCTGCAAGTCGTGTGTGTTTGGGCATATCGATCCTATTATAACGCAAAAACCGCAGATGTGGGGAATCCGCGGCTTTTGCTATAAAGTTGTGACGGCCCGTAAGAGCCTATCCGAACCTAAACAGTGGGACTGCTTGGGCCTGGATATCTTGCCTGTATACAGTATGGGGTCGCAACTACTCAGTTGTCGGAATTTACAACAGACATCTTGAGCAGCTGCGTGCTGCAACGAAACAAGCATGGCGTCTCGTTCGGGCCAAATCTGCCATCCTGGGTGGAATGGAAGGAAAGGCCCGTCAATGTCACTTAGTAAACTCTCAAGGAACGTTTCAGCTCGATGGTAACCTTAACCAGGTCGGAGGAGATAACGATTATCTCCGGTGGTTCTGTCGTGCTGATTGTTTCGATCTACATTTCAGATGGCTCCTCGGCTGTTTCGCCGCCGTCATCTGTTGGTGTGGAATCGACATTGGTAAGCTCCGGACTCTCCGGAGTAGCTAGCTCTTCCTCTGCAACTGGCTCTGGTTCGGTTGTCACCTCTTCTTGTGCTTCCGCTTCTTCTGGCTCTTCTTGAGGTGTTTGTTCTTGAATTGGTTCTTCCGTGGTTTCTTCCTCTTCAACAACTTCTTCGATTGGCTCTGGTTCTTCTAAAGCAGGATCAGGCTGCGGCTCTTCCACAATTGTCTGAGGCTCTTCTGGTTCATACCCCTTTCGATACGCTGTCACCATCCAATCAAACTCGACATCGCTTGCGCCACCAAAGCTCTTCACAATGAAGTGGTTTTGGTCTTTTTCTGAAACGTAGAGAGATGTTGGTCCGTTTGGTGTAGCAATGACTCGAATCGGTGCGATGGCACTTATAACATCGTTGTACTGAGGAGCTACGTTTTCAAATCGCACATGTGCTTCCCCGTTAACAAGTGTTGCTGTGCCTGAGAGCGTGATAACTGCTTCAGGTGAAGTAACTGCGATTGTTTCTACTTTCTCGTTTAGATGTGAAGTGATTACGTTCTTAACCACTGACTCTGTCTTGATGGTTCCAATTGAATCGACTGACCAGAGATCACCCATTCCTGTGAGGTTTCCGATTGAGAAGATTGAATGTGAGTTCATTGAAATGTTTCCACTCATGTTGAGCGCGACGTAGTTTGTTGTCTGACCCTGAGCAAAACCTGAAGCTGCGTTGTTTGTCCCTGGTGCTGGAAGCGCCCCTGATCCACCCCAGTAACTCACGTTTACATAGGTGAGAATAAGGTTGTCATTTTCTGAACCAGTGTATGGCTCAAGCGCATAACCGATTACGGCACCAGCTCGCTTTGCCTTCATGGCAACACCTGGGATTGATGAACTCGTAAGAGGATCTCCAACGTTGACCGCACCGTTTTCGAGGTTCACACGTGTTGGCACGCGACCTGCTAGAGCAATTGGGTAGGCACCCTCAACGTTTTCACCTGCTAGGAACCCAGGACGCGTTGAAACGATACCGGCGAGCGCGTTTGGATTTTTTCCGTTTGTTCTTTGCACATACTCTCCGTTTCCTGAGAACATTACGATGTCACCTGGCTCAAGCTCTTGAGTAGAAGGGAACATTTCAGCAAAGTCGTATGAGCCTGTAGACCAACCCTTTGCGTTTGTGCGCATGAAGTCTCCTGCAGGGCCGGCAGATCCGTCGTAGTAAATGTACTTGTCTGTTTGTGGAGTTCCGCGATCTGAAGGGTAGATGTTTCCACCAACAACCATGTGATTTGCAATACGCATGGTTCCTTCATTTGTGATGTAGGCCACCTCGTTGTCTGTTGCGTCTGTGATTGAAAGGCGATAGTTGTCTACATCCTCAACAACGTTTTGCATCATCATATCTACAACCTCGGCCTCTGATCCGTTCCATGCAGATCCGCGAAGCGCGAGTCCGTATGAATCGAATGTCTCCTCGCTTGCTGTTGCGTCACCTACTGGGGAGATGATTACGTTGTCTGTTACGAGTGTTGACTCGCCGTCTGTTCCGATCACGTCACCCATGTACCAAGAGTTGTTGACCTGAACCATGACTGTTCCTGAGATGTCATCAAAATTTGTGAGTGCCATACCAATCACTCGCCCAACCTTTGATGCCTTCATGGCATGACCTGGGGTGGACGAGGTGGTGAGGTAGTCACCAACTTCGATAGATCCGTTTTCGTTTGTTACCTTCACTGGAACACGCCCAACCAAGGCAACCGGCATTGGGTTGTCTTCTTCTTCGATGTTGTAACCAGCAGATGTAAAGTCGCCGTAGTTATTTGAAACGATTCCAACGATTGGTCCAGTGTAAGGCTCAGAGGATTTCACCATTTGTACCAATACGTCGCCGTTCATTGTTGTGACTTCTTCTGTTCCTGGCACGACAATATCGCCATACTCAACACCTTCTTCTACTGGGTATTGCTCAGCGTAGTCAGCTGTAACTGACCCAATACAATCCTCGAGAACCGTGTCATTGTTTACACCATCTGTATGACATACAGCGTGAGTTTGTCCGCTTGTTGCCAAATCAACAGTCACATCTCCTCCTTCAAGATCAATAACTCCTGTAATACTGATTGATGCACCAGATGTGCGCTGCATTGTAATTGTGTTGTCTGCGTATAGTCTGATTTCGTCATCGGCTGATAGACCAACATCTCCACCGTTTAGACCAAGTGCCGGAATCATTCCTCCTGAAATAACAGAAACATTTCCTTCAAAACCAGCTCCTGTTTTTGATCCTGCGGTCAAAGAGATGTTTCCTCCACTGTTTGCACCTGTTCCTTGAGCGTCACCTGCTACAACTGAAACGGCTCCACCAGATCCTCCGCCTCCAGCTGCAAGTCCATCTTGACCAATAATATCGACTCCCCCACCTTTTCGAGCAATACCTCCTGTTCCAGTTGGCTGTCCGCCGCGGATAGAAATCTTTCCTCCATCACTACCTGTTGTTTGTGGGGCTCCTTGACCACCAGTAATTTGAACTGTTCCACCTACGTTTCCGACCCCATCACCTGTTCCTGCTGTCACAATCACATCTTGTCCGACTGATGCTGATGTTCCACCAGCCAGGAGAGTCAAATCAGCTGCAGATGCTGCTGCAACTTCATTCACAATCAATGCTCCGTATGCTCCTTTGTCTTGGAGTATCATGAGTGGATTTGCACTTGATGATGAATCAATGAAACTGATTGAGCCTGTATCCTCGATTGCAATGCTTGTTGTTGTGTCTGCAAAGTAAAGCTGATTGTCCCAGCCAGATCCAAGACGCATTCCATACGAAGTAATGGCTCCGGCACCGGTCTCTGTGAGAGCACCTAGATCAATTCCATATGCCGTGTCGGTTCCGGTTGTGTTTGAGAATGTCATTCCTGCTGCACCAATATTCAACGCCCTAAACGCTGTATCCGTGCCAGTACCGGCTACACCTGGAACGATATGAATAGCGTTTACACTCGCATCGCCTGCATTATACGTAAGGTCAATTCCATCAACACCAGCTGTTGCAGTGGCGTAACCAGAGTTTGAAAGTGTGAGGATGTTTCCACTTGTAAGTGCTTCACCGACTGTCATTTCAACTTGAGTACCAGCATCTAGAGAGAAGATTGTGTCGCCTGCACCGTTTGGTTTAATGATGAGATCTTCGTCTGTGGCTGTTGTGATATCAACATCAGTTGCGTCTGTATTGCTGTCAAATGCCAGTGCTGTATTGCTGTCTGTCAGAATTGAGTGATTCGTTGAGCTTGTTGCAGTCAATGAAACAGCTCCTCCGTCTGACACAACGAAGGCAGGAGCCCCGCTATCTTGAACGATAAAGTCACCTGTTGATTGCAAGTTGATAATCGTGTTTCCGGTTGAATTGTTTGCAATGGTGAATGTTTCAGAACCATCTGATGTGATGCTGGTTGAAGCATCAAGAAGCATTGCATCTTGGAACTGCGCGAAGTCTAGACAATCAGTACACGAAATTGACGCCGCAGTGATCGAGCCGGCTACATCTAGGTTTCCATCAGCCTCGATTGCGTCTGCAACGTAGAGGTCGCCTGTTCCTGTTGCAATGCCCGGTGTGTTTGGCGATGCATCATTATCAACGAATAGTGGTGAGCCGTAGAAGTAACCTGAATAGTTGTTGCTTCCACCACTGGCAGTTCCTGTTACACCATAACGATTGGTTCCATCACTGATGTTTTGGAAAAAACCTCCAAAACCGTTTGTGATATTTCCAGCACCTGCATCAACCGTACCCTGGACACCAAAAGCATTTGCAATAAGTCCTGATGATCCTTCTGAATCAACAACCCCCCTGACACCAGCGACATCAGGCGCGGTTTGTGCATTGGCTGTTGATCTACCAAGGCCGTATACACCTGAAATATCAGTAGGGCCTGTATAACTATTGTTGCTATAAATAGTTACTCCACTAAGTCCCCGTGCATTGTATGCACCACCGTCTGGATATGATTCTGTGTTGAGTTGGAAGTAACCACCATAGTGACTTGTGGCTGAGCTAACGCCCCCACTCGGACTTGCACCCGCATCGATTACTGTTGCACCTGATATTCCATAAACGTCAGTCAGGCTCTTAAAGTAACCAACCTTTAGTCCACCGCCATCCATGTCATAGTAGTCATCTGTATTGTATGTGATGGTTCCTGTTTCTCCATTTGATGCATACATGCTAAGCGATGCGCTTGTTCCAGTTGCATCTCCGATGCGAACTGCATTGGCAGATTCATCAACTGAGAATGCGGACGCCAGCGAAGCCGCTAGCCCAACAGAGAAGTCGTCTCCAGTGTTTGTGGAAACGATTCCAGATGATGAATCGAGAATGAGTGCACCGCCTGCGGCTGATGCAAGTGTAAGCACTCCATTTCCTGAAATTTTTGTATCGTTAACAGTTAGCGTTCCATTTGAATCAATGGTGAGTTGCTGCGAATTGTCACCGATTGTGGTGCCTTGATCAAACGTCAAATTACCTCCGTCGATATCTAAGAGGAGATTGCTTGTCGTTTGAATTTCTCCGTCCATATAATTGGTGGAGAAAGCACCGGCTGTGAATCCGATATCTGAGAAGACTTCACCATCTGCTTCGATGCGGAAGACGTTGTTGCTTGGTGAGCCGTAGTCTGTTTGGATGTTTACAATATCTGCGGTCTCAGTTGTCTCAGTAACATCGATTGAAAGTGCAAGACCTGAATCGTCGGTGAAATCACCTCCAAGGATGCTGAGGAGTTGCCCTGTTGTTGTTGCACTGCCATCAATCATTGCGACGGCTTGAGACGTTGATTCAGAATCAATGAAAAGACCTCGACCGTTACCATCTTGGTCGATTGTTACTCCGATCCCTGTTCCTGTGTTCTTGTGATAAATAAGATCTTCAGTGTAGAGACCGTAGTCCCAAGCTGTTCCACCTTGATAGAAAGCATATTCATTTCCATCAGACTGCGCACCACTAATCTCATTAACACGTACACCATAAATGTCATCATCAGTGCCTGCGTCTGACGCATTGTTGGTAACAGTGACGTCAAAGGCTGTTCGCGGATCAGCTGCTCCGTCATCTACGTAATCAGTCAAAGTGAAGTTGATCTGTTGAGCAGCTGCTGTTCCTACATTAAGTGTGTCTGTTGTGTAGTCGAGTTGGAACAGTGGTGTTGAGGATGTTGCTGCCAGATTTTGCACCCAAAGATTTTCGCCCTGTCCAAGCGAGAAGAGAGTCTCATCGTTTACTGTAACACCACCTGCAAGATAGATGTCTTGATATGGAGTACCACTGTCTGTTGTGATGAATACTTGGTTTGTTGATCCATTACCTACTGTAACGCTCTCACCCGAAGCAACACCAAGATACAAACTGCTGGAAGCATTTTGGAAGACGTTGAGATTACCGGTTGATGTGACGTCTCCACCGTTTACCGCAACATCGCCAGAGGTTGTGATGTTTCCTGTTGCTTGCGCGACAGAGAAGTTAGCACCACCCACTGTTAAATCTGCGATCGTGACATCAAGTCCGTTTGTTGCGTTAACATTGCCACCGAAAGTTACTTGGCCTGTTGATCCAAAGTTCAGGGCACCTGTACCAGATGTTGAAAGTTGGTAACCAGCTGTTGCAATGCTTGTAGCAGCATCAAGCGTGAGCGTGTCAGCAAAGCTATCGAAGTCTAAACAATCAGTACAAACCAGATCAGATACAGTAATGGTTCCATCAAACCTCGCAGCACCATCCACTTCAAGCTGACCTTCGATAAACATTGAGTCGTCAGCGAGGGCTGTGAAGGCGTCTGGTGTTGAGCCGATTCCAATTCTTGAGCCTGATGTTACTGTGAGGTCTGCTCCTGCTGTCAGATCACCTGAAGATATTGCGTTTCCTGTGGTGCCGTTGTCTGCGATGGTAAACAGTGTGTTTGTCCCATCACGGAAGAGCATTGATCCGGTATTTCCAACATCAAAGTTCCAGGTTGTGGCTGTTGTGGTTATGTCTCCTCCATTTACTGCAATATCACCTGCTGTTATGAGGTTTCCTGTTGCAGGAGCAACAGAGAAGTTTGCTCCTCCTACTGTGAGATTGGCTGTGGTGACATCAAGTCCGCTTGTTGCATCAAGATTTCCATCAAACCTCGCAGCACCATCGACTTCAATGAGCCCCTCAACAAAGAGTGAGTCATCAGCAAGTGCAGTGAAGGCGCTTGGTGTAGAGCCTGTTCCGATGCGTGCACCTGAAGTGACAGTGAGGTCTGTTCCTGCTGTCATTGTGGTACCTGATCCTATTGTTCCTGAAGCATCGAGATTTCCTGAAGCATCGACAGAGAAATTGTATCCGTTGATCACTACAGTCTCTGCACTGTCTACTCCATCGTGGGCAGAAAGCGTTAATCCTGATCCGTTTCCGGACTGGACACCAAGTGTTCCTGCTGCAGTTAGATTGAGCGAACCATTTCCTGCGAGTTGTGTGCCGTCGATGTCAACGTCGCCTCCAATATGAGTATCTCCGTTGAGATCGACTTGTCCTGTTCCGGTTGAGAATGTGCCGGATCCGGTTTGTGAGAAACTTCCATTCATCGTGATCCCACCGATACCAGTGAGATCACCCGTAGTGGAAACATCCCAATCTGATGAATTGATTGAGAGCACATTTGAACCACCACCGATGACTGTTGCTTGCCCGAACGTCAAATCTCCGCCTGCAATCGTAAGAAGCAGATCTGTCGTTCCGGATGAGGTAATGGTTCCGTTTCCGTAGGTTGTTCCGTTGCCGACCGTGAGGCCGCCATCTGTATAGATCACACCTTCTACACCAGCATCACCAGCAACGAAGAGATCGTCGCCACCGAGAGTGAAGCTTGTGTGCTCAATTGTTTCTGTTGCAGATGTTGATGCACCGATTACGACGTCGGTTGCAAAGAATGCGTCTGCAATAACCTCGAGTTCGTCTGAGACGCGCAAATCCCCCACACTTTCTGTTGTGTAGGTAAGCGCGCCATTTGCACCGATTACTACAGGATAATCATCTTCAAAAACTCGACTGGAAGCTTGTTCCCATTCTCCTCCAGTAATGTCTGAAGTGAAGGCAAGTGTTCCAGTTCCGTTTTGGAAAGTGATGGTATTGGCACCAGAAGGGTCTGTGATAGCGAATGTTGTTGTGTTGCCATCGTCTGATGCGCCCTCAAATACGAGAGGTGATGCACCAGCAAGTTCTGCACCCGTGAGGTCATAGTCTCCTGTCCCCGTATCGCCAGTTGCTGCTAGGAATCCTGTGGAATCGATTCCGTCGAGGCGCTGGGCGTTTAGAGCATATGGCGCTGCAGAGAGTCGCTTTCGTGGGGTCAGCGTCTCTCCTTCAATGACAACCTCAAGGAACACGTTGGTGTTATCACCAAAGATTGAATCCCCGATAGCGGCGTATGAATCTCCAGTGTCTCCCAGGTTCTCTGTATATAGACCTGAGGTGAGTGTGATTGTTTTTGCCACAACCGAAGCTGGTGTATTTGACTGACAGTCAACAGAATCGTTTGACCATACACATGTTCCACCAGTAAGCGCGTCGTAGAGCATGAACTTCATGTCCAGTGTTGAATCACTCACTGGGACACCGTTTGTATTTAGAACACGACCTTGATACGTAATAATGTTCGCAGGTGCGGCCGCACTAGCAACACCAACAATTATCAACATCATTGATGCGATGAGTATTGTTGCTATGCGCTTGTACCCTCGAACGTTAAACATATCTTATTAGTTTGCATTTGGATCAAGACCCACATCATCAGAGAAGTTCTGAGCTTCAGCTGTTTGTGTGTAATCAATTGGTCTTATCTCCTTTGGATTGAAGCCTGCTCGCTCGAACACAGCAAAGTACTGGTTTGGTCCGAGCATGAAGGCGTATCTTCCTTTACTATCCGTCACTTGTGTTTCAAGAAGCTTGTTGTAAGTAGGCTCAAAAACTCGCGCTACCACTCGAGAGAGCGGACGGCCTGTTTGTGAGTCATACACAATGCCCCAGCTAATTGGTTTGTGTGGCTTTGCCAATCGTCTAGCAAGCAGGTAAACGACGACCTGCACAGCGATCATTGCGATCGCAAATGGCGTTGGACGAATAATGGCAAACACGATAGCTGCAATTACACCCAGTATTGCAACAACATGTTGGAGAACACGTAGACGTGCGCGCCACATAATTGAAGATGGGGCATGGAACTTCTCGGTTTGTGATGGATCTAGTGGAACGTTTGCAGTAATAACTGCATCATCCTGCGTGACCTGGATCGTGTGACCATAGTAGAGATCAAGCAGACTACCATCTGTTGGCTGACCTTGGAGATACGTAGATGGGAAATCGTATCCCGCCTTTGTGACAACAATGTAGTACCGACCTGGTTTTGCCAGGAAGAAGTATCTACCTCCCTTATCTGTCACACGACTCTTTACGAGCCGACCTGGGAGATTTTGAGCTTCAGCCTCTGGTGAAAGCTCGAAGAGACGCACTACAGCAAGATCAATTGGGGTCTTGCTAATGGCGTTATAGACAACTCCGAATCCCTTCCGTTTGCGGCGCCAGAAAAAGAGAATTGGCGCAGTGAAAAGATATTGAAGGAATGGGAGGAAGTCGAAGGCGATAGCCATCACCACTGTGCTGGCACCTGCTGTTACAACAAGTGCTGGGACAGAGATTTCGGCTGCTTCTTCGACACCTGGAAGACCTCGGATGGTTTCCAGAGTTTCTTCCACAATTTGACCAATTGGGTTGTCGAGGATTAAATCGAGAACCGTTGATTCTTTTGTGGAGGTTTGCTCTTGAGTATCGGGCTCAGATTCTTGTGTGTCATTGACAATGTTTTCCTCTTCTTCGTCTTGAGGAGTCATCTCAATGGAAGGGTTTACGATCCAGTTTGCGATCGTTAGAGACCCGACCTTGGTCTCATCGAACCCGTTTATCTGCGCCTGAACTTCGTACGTTCCATTTTGCACATACCATGCGAATGTACCTATGGAAGGTGTCTGGATTGGGTTCAGTTGGCTGTATGGGGATCCGTCCCATGCAACGAACTTACCGTCTATTTTCTCATAGAGCGTCACGGTCACGCCTGGAAGTGGCGCTTCTTCACCATCGATGTCCTGGTAAACAATCCCGTCGGATTTTACACGCAGGAGCGAAGAAACATTTTCTTCAGAGTCGTCTGCATACGTCACCTCGATGGATACGAGATACGTTGCGACGCTATCAGGAGTTGTGACCTGTGCTGAATAAAGAGCGTTTGCCTCAATAAGAGACATAAGGTACTGGTCTGAGCCTATTTGGAGTGTGATGCTTTCAACATCATCTCCCAGCTCTGATACGGGAACATCGATCCTCAGCGTGCTTGTGGGAAGCACGTCTACAACACCGGAGTCGTTGATCTCGAGTTCGATCTCACCGCCTGCTACTAGGAAGTCCATGTCATGTTGGTCAAGCTCTCCAGATTCCGCACCCATGGAATCGGGGTCACTGACTAAGCAATCTGCTGGACAGGAGTTAACAGATTCCGACTCGGCACAAATGCCGTCTCCGCAGACAACCGCCTCGTCTGCATCGTCGTCGTCCTCTTCACCGCCCCCACCGTCTGGTGGAGTGGCATCGTCTCCTTCTTCCCCGCCACCACCGTCATCATCCTCTTCACCTCCTGCATCTTGATCCTCCTCGTCATCGGGAGGGTCTTCCTCATCATCGGGTGGCTCTTCAACTGGAGCACTTGGTGTACCTGTACCAAGAGCGCCAGATGCAAACTGCCCGATCTCGTCGTATACGAATACGCCGAGGTAGTAAGTAACATCGTTAGTAAGTCCAGTGAGCGTAGCTGTTTCAGTGAGCGAATCAAATGCCTCAACACAATCTTCATCGTCTGGTCCTGATGGTGATTCGTCTAAACAATACAGAATGAGAACACCTGCAAGGTCATCTTCGTCTGGGTTTACCCATGTGAGAGTCAGTTGTTGATCCCCTGCTTCAACTGTGAGGCCTGAGATATTTGTTGGAGCTTCATCAGCAATCGTTTCGAAGGTGTAGTCGTCTGAGTAGGTCTCGTTTCCCAGTTCATCGATTGTGAGAATCTGATAGTGATACCCCGTTTCTGCTGTAAGCTCTGACAAAAGTACAGAATGAGTAGTTACATACTCACTGTCTGACTCGGAAGATCCGTAGCTCTCTGTTTCCCCATATGAAACCAAGCTGTTTGCGTCTTCGTCTGTGGTCCATGTAACTACTGCTGTGTAAGCCGTGATGTCGATCACTTCCACACCAGAAATCACTGGCCCAGTACCATCAAGGGTTGTAAACGAATACGTTGGGGATGAGGACTCATTTGCGTTTCCATCTGCAGAGCGTGCTCGAATGAAATACGTTGTGCTTCCAGTAAGACCTGTGAGTGTCATGCTATGTGACGTCACAAGAGAAGCATTGTATTCGGTTCCAAGCTCGAAATAGGCTGTGAGCCCGTAGTCAACCGCTGTGGTTGCTGCCTCGCTTGTTGTCCAAGTCACAGTTGCTGTTGTTGCAGTAATGACGGACACAACAACGTTTGTGATATACGGAGGCGAGGTGTCTGATTCAGAACCTGGATCTGGAGATAGATCTGGGACCGTTGCTGTAACTGCAACGGAATCATCACCGCCGATTGGAAGTGCGATTGACCCCGTATCACCAAAAGTTCCAGAGATCGACAGAAAGTATGTTCCAGCACTAGTTGGGTTGGTAACCTGGATTGTCCCAGTCCCCGATGCTGTTGCATTTGTTCCAATCTCGACTTCTACAACACTTGAAGCGGCAATGGCACCACCATCTCCGCGACAAACCTCTAATGTGACAACATCTGATGCAATTGATACGGCGATTTGCTCAGATCCTGAGCAATCTGCTGCAGTTGTGAGCTCTACCGTATCGTCTTCTACATCAACGTCATCTTCAGTTAGAGATGATGTATCAAAGCCAGTTGCAAAGGTGAGCTGAATCACCCCTCCTTCAACGACTCCTGATGGAGTTGTAAAGACCACGTGGTGATTTGCAGATTCCCCTGCCTCAAGCGTGCTTGGGTAATCATTTGCAGATGTCACCGTTGCTGCATACGCAATTGAAGCAGCCATAACAGCCGTTGTGATAACCACAGCGAGCGATAGGCTTCTCCAAATGGATGAGATTGAACACACCACACATTAATAAGGAATGATTATTTTCGTTTTCTTCGCCCAAGACGGAAAACCACAATCAAGATCACAAGTGCACCCAGGAGCGTTACTAGAAGCTGCCAAGGAACCAGCCAGAAGGCGCTGATTTGCATTGACATTCGTTCATTGCCTGCATATTCAAGCTCAAGCTGTGCTGTGATTGGACCTGCTGAGAAGACTCTCATCTGTTCAGAGACCATTTGCACCCATCCAGTGGCTTGTGAATCAAGACTTGCTGAATATGTGCGAGTAGAGCCCGGAAGTACACGTCCCTCACTTTTGTTCACACTCGTGCTAGCAAGCACTCTGCCAAACACATCCTTTAATAGGAGTGTGCCTTGTGGCATAACATGGACGTTTCCTTGGTTTTGAATCCTAAACTCAAACTCTCCTTCTACTAAGGACCTAAAGGATTTACCTTCGATTGCAACAAGGTCCAAGATGACTGCTTGAGCATTCATCTCAACACCCCCGACACTGAGCAGAACAAGAACGGCTGTTTTTGCCTCAACGATCGCTCCGTTTGATGCAACAACATCGTATGGAGCCGAGGAAACCGTGACTGCGGCGTAATGTCCGCTGTTTTGCGCACTGTCTGGGATATAGATTTCGAATGGAATCTCTGCTTGTGAATGTGCTGGCACCACAACCACTGGTTGTGTGAATCGAATCCAGTTCGCTAGTTCTGCTGATGTCTCTGCTGCTTCGTAGAATGTAGGTGACTGTCCGTCTTCATCTGCCTCAAACCCCATGGTGTTCATGTAGTACGTTTGGTCGTTGTCATTTGGGTTGATTACTGTGATAGACGAGCTGACAAGCTCACTTCTCTCCCCCTCAAGCTCAAGCACAGATGGAACAACAGAAGCAGATAGCACCGCAGATGGGGCTAGGAATGCGACTAGTGCAACAATTGTGAGAAGAAGACGCTTCATATCAAAAGTTTCCTGATGCAATCACTGAAATTATGTGCCCGTATGAACCAGCAGTAGAAGTATTTGCTGCTGCAACTTTTAGCGCGAGAAAGTCTCTGCTTTCAAACGAGAACGTTGATTCAGTATCAATATCTTGAAACGTACCAGTAATTGCTGTATCTTCTGTGTCAAAACTTGAATCTGTGAGCGTTGTATCTGATGAGCGTGCACCATATTCTTCTGAACCAGCTGTTACGGTTCCATCACTCACATCTGAGAAAGAAGTAGCCCCATCTCTTAAATTTCCATCCTCAACCACTTGAACAACGTATCCATTACTGTTATCGATTGTCACTTCCCAACCAATCACTGCTAGGTCCACTGTTGTGTCATCAAGCGATCCAAAACTGATTGCTGCGCCGTTTAGTTCGTAAACGTAATCATTGGAAGCGTTTAGCACAGGCATTGTTCCTGCGTGTTTCCATTCATCAACTGTTACTTCACCTACACCGACCACTGCTATTTGCCCAATTGCTGTGATGTTGTCTGTTCCATAGTCTTCGACAACGGAAATATAGTCTCCAACAACCAGACCAGACGTAGAAGACACTGTTACGGTGTTTCCACTAATTACTCCTGCTGCACGACCAGTTCCTGAGCTTGTGGCAAAAAGATCAAATTTTATTATCTGAGCAAAATCACCTGATCGGTAACCTTGATCAAGCTGATACGAGGAGCTAGTAGATGTTCCTGCCACACCGGACTCTACGGTGTCATGCAATTGATAGCTGGTGGAACTGGACGTATCGGACCCGCCAGTACTGAATGTATCCCACCGTATTTGGTAGTTGGATGAGCCCATTTGCGCACTGGCAAAACTCGCCCATACAAAAACCCCCACAATTGCAAAGGCTAGATTTTTCCCCATACCTTTCTATCCTTTACAAACATAGTATATCATGAATACGAAAAGTAGTCAACCTAAGATTGTGCTAAGTTTAGCAAAGAAATAATGGTTATTGGGTAAAAAAAGTACCTATTTCTGGCCTTGTGGGCCAGAAATAGGTACTTTTTTATGTTTATCCACAGATTTGGTATGTTTGTCTACGCTATACTGGACAAAGAGAGCAAAATTCTCCATTTTGTTTCCTGTGAAACCAATTAGAGTGTCTATCATGAGAGTTTTGTATAAACAAAAAGACACGGCTATCTCCGTGTCTTTATCTATGCTTGAAAAGGTTTCTTTTTCTTCAACGAGTAGTTTAACTACTAACCATCTTCTCTATCTTGGCCACACAGGCTTCTAGGCTCTCAAATACGTCATTTGCGATTGAGAAGTCTAGTCCTGCTGAATACTTCCCTGGAATTGCACATGTGTGTGTTCCTGCACCACACGCCGACTTTACACCACTGAAGGAATCTTCGATTGATACACAGTGTTTTGGCTCTACCCCCGCCTCTTGCGCACCTAGTAGAAATGGTTCTGGGTTTGGTTTTCCATTAACAACCGAATCTGCGGTTACCCAAGCATCAAATGGATTCTCAAGGTTTAAGATTGCAAAGTTCCTTTCTACCGATGTCTTCAGTGATGATGTTACGAGAATGAACTTTATATTATTTACCTTAACCAGTTCAACCAGTCTTTCAAACCCTGGCATGAGATGCATTTGGGTTTTTATAAGCTCGTGCTGAACCGTGGACACTCGTTTTCGAAACTCTTCTTGTGAGACATCCATCCTAAGCGTATCAATTAGATATCGCGACCAGTCATCTCCAGTAGTCCCAAGAATGTCTCTATGATGAACTTCTGTGAACTTGCCACCAAACTCAGAGCACACTTGTTTAAAACAGTTGTGTGAGATGTCTTCGGTATTAATAATTGTGCCGTCCATATCACAAAGGATGGCCTTGAGTTCATGTTCCATAGATATGTTTCACAAGGAACAAATTAAGTGGTGTCCCCGGGAGGGCTCGAACCCCCATGTCATCCTTAGGAGGGATGCGCTCTATCCTGTTGAGCTACAGGGACATTATGTGTCGTAAAACGAAGCTCTGTTAAATTTTACCCACAAAAACGCTTAGAGATAGGCATGATATACTGTAGGTCGACATAATTGTACGTCTCAAACCTAATAGCGTCAAAGTATCTATGCTTACTGAAATTTTGCTTACAGTTGTTATCATCCTTCTTCTGGGAACGCTTCTTGTTCTGTTTAAAAAGAAAGGTGCGGCTTCTCCCCAGGCTGACACTCAGCTTTTCTCACTTATCAATGACCTGCGAAAAGAGATTCAAAGCACAACGAATTCTTCTAGGAAAGAGGTTGAAACAAAGCTGGATCAAATGCATGAACGCATGGTTGCAAACCTAAACACATCTTCTGCCACACTTCAGAAGCATTTCACACACACGCTAAGCAGTGTTCGCGATGTTACAGAGCGACTCACCAAACTTGATGAAACCAACAAGCAAGTTCTTGGATTCTCAAAGCAGTTGCAAAGTCTTGAAAATATTCTGAAAAACCCTAAACAGCGAGGAATTCTTGGGGAATACTGGCTGGAGTCGCTTCTTGGTCAAGTTTTGGCTCCTGGTCAATATAAAATGCAACATCAACTTGGAATCGATGAAAAAACTGGGCAAAAACTCATTCCTGATGCCGTTATTTACATTAAAGATCTCATTGTGCCAATTGATGCAAAGTTTTCCCTTGAGAATTACAATCGTATTTCAAATGAAACCGATAAAGAGAGGCGCAGTAAGCTTGAAAAGGAATTCAAAGCTGATGTAAAACTTCGAATCGATGAGACATCAAAGTATATTCAACCTGAAATGGGTACAACGAATTTTTCTTTCATGTTTGTGCCAGCTGAGGGTGTGTACCACAATCTCATTAACTCTGATATTGGTGCTGTTAAGGTGAATACACGCAATTTGATCGAATATGCATTTGAGAAAGGAGTGATGATTGTGTCCCCAACAAGCTTTTTTGCCTATCTACAGACCGTCATTTTTGGCCTCAAGGCTCTCCAGATTGAAGACTCAGTTAAAGAGATCCAAAAGCAGGCGGAAGCGCTCATGCGGCACATGAAGGCGTATGAGGAGCATCATAATAGAGTGGGGAAGCACCTTGATACAACTATCAGGGCATATTCAGCCTCAAACAAGGAGCTTAATAAAATTGATAAGGATATTTTTAAGATCACAGAAGGAGGGGCAGGGAAGGAGCTGGAGCTCCTTGAGGTAGATCTTCCTGCCAAGGACGAATAGTTGACAACTTGGCCAATTCGGCTATACTACCCGCGTCTCAGTTAGCTACTGCTAACATCACACGCTCAAAAAAAACTATGCCAAACTTAGCAAATGCAAAAAAAGCTCTACGTCAGAGTGACAAGCGAGCTCAGCGAAACAAGATTGTTCGGGCTGAGATCCACTCAATGCGCGTAAAGCTTAGAAAGATGATCGATGCTGGCAATGCCAAAGAAGCTCAAACAGTCGCACAAGTGATCTGCAAGAAGCTTGATAAGGCAGAGCAGAAGAAAGTCTACAAGAAGAACACGGTTGCGCGTTATAAGTCTCGACTTATGAAGAAAGTAAACGCAATCACAAAAGGATAAAAGGAAAGCAGACCCTATGGTCTGCTTTTTGGTTTCAAATTTTTTTTAGGATAGATGCTCCAGAGCCTTTTTGCCGTAGAACACCACATTGTCCAGTAGATCATTTTTATCTGCCTCCAGATCTTCTTTTGTGAACCAGCGAATGTCGTTGTGTTCTTGCTCTGCAAGCTTTACTTTGTCTGTCTTGCTGGTTGCAAAGTAAATCATGCCGACATGCCTGTGTGTATCACTTATCTTGTGAATGTCTAAAAACATTGGTGGAATAAGTGATTTGATGTGGCTTGAGTCGATATCCTCATGTTGTCCACAGACCTGTACAACTAATCCACACTCTTCTTTGATCTCGCGATGTAGCGCTTGCTCTGGATCTTCATCTAGCTCTATGTGACCACCAACAGGAAGCCATGTGTTGAGTTTTTTGTGGTGCACAAGAAGCACTTTATCTTCGTGAACGATGAACGCGGAAATTGTGAAGTCTATTAGATCGTTGATGTGAGCCATATTACTTCTGGATGAGTTTTGTTGTTGTGAGGTCGACTGCAAGCTTGGCGTCAATCTGGCCGGTCTTGAGTTTTTGGTCGAACTCGAATAGAAGGTCATGTGCACTACGGAGTGTTTCCATTGTAAATCCTCGTGCTTGTTGCAATGCTTTTTGCGCAACAAACGGATGGACAGAGAGCGCTCCGGCAAGGTCTTGCTTAGTTGCGCCAGGGTTTTCATCGAGCAGAGCGCGCGCTCCGAGAAGGATTCGCACTTGGCGTCCTAGCATTGTGAGCAGATAGTGATCGTTTGCTCCTGACCAACGTTCTTCGTCTAAAAGCTTGAGTGCCTGCTTTGGCTGGCGGCGTGAGATAGCGTCGATGAGGTCGAAAATTCTTCCCTCAAAGGATGCATGCACGAGATCGTCTACCATTTGGAGGCTGATCTGTTCTCCAGAAGCGAACGATATGAGTTTGCTAATCTCGTGATCCATTTGCCACAAGTCTGGACCCACGCGCTCGATCAAGGCCTTTTGTGCTTGGGCTCCGATTGATCCTCCTCGTCCTTTTATACGCGTTGCTATCCATTTTCCAAGCTTTGCCCCGTCCAGTTGTGGGAACGGGTAGTGGTGTACGTCTGCCTCGTCTTTGAGCGCCTTAAAAATTGCTTTTGTCTCAAGCGCTTTGGGACTGGTTGTCTCCCAGAAGATCACGATACTCGAGTCAGGGGACGATTTGAGTCCATCCACCCACACACTCATGTCTGCCTTCTTTGTATTGCTTACAAGATCACGAATCACAACCATGCGCCGCTCGCCGAGAAAGGGGAGAGACTTGATAGCTTGAAGAACCTCACCTGGATCAAGTTTTGTTTTGTCTTGTAGTGGAAACTCGGCGGTGTTTAGACCAGTAGGATCGAACTTTTCTTTAAAAGCTGCTTTCATGGTCTGTACCTTCTCTTGCACCTGAAATGTGTCGTCGCCGTAGATGAATATGAGCATAGTGCAGTCATGTTACCTGATGGGAGCTTGCCAAGCAAAGTCATCTCTGGTGAGATAAAGACAGTGAGAAAACCTCAGTTCCGTGAGGAGGAATCATGAACGAAGAAACTGATGTGGATATGGATGTGAGCCTGCTGTCTCTTGAGCAAAGCAGAGGTCCGATAACCCCTGGGATCATCAACAAGGTGGCCAACCTGATCATGGTCGACGCCTACCGGAAAGAAGCATCTCTCATCCGGTTCATGGTCGAGGGGGACCAGCTTTCAGTCTTCTTCACGATCCACAGCGCTGAGTTCCTGGTCATGAAACCTCCGCTTGAGTACCTCGAGCAGATGCTTGGCTACCTGCGTGAGCTCTGCGAGATCGATGAGGAGGCCAGCGAAGGCACCAAGCGCTGGGACAAGAGCCGATCAGACATCAGGCTCATCCTCTTCACCGTAATGTTCACAGACAACGAGCACGAGAGCGGTGGCAAGGTGGTTTGCGAGATCACGCTCACAAACGAAAAGCCCGGCGAATGACCGGACTTCTATAAGAGACCTGCGGGTCTCTTTTCTAATTAGAACTTTTTATGATCGAGATAGCAGCTGCTTATCAAATGTCAGGAGTTCTGCTTTGGTTTGTTTTGCACTGGTTAATAGATAGGCATCTACAAAATGTAGGCCTGATACATACTCACCCCACAACCTCATTAAAACATTTCTTTCCTCAACCTGAAGGACGGGAATGGCTACAAAGGGGAATAATGTGCTGGCGATTTGTTCTTTGGATTGCTTGTAAACAGATTCCAATACATAAACCACCTCTGCGATCACGGCTGGTTTAATGATGATGACTCTTTCTCCTTTTGTTGCCTCTTGGAACCACTTCACTGCTTGCTTATACTGCTTTTCATTATCACGAATCAAAAAACGAACAATAATGTTTGTATCAACTATTGAAACATTTGCTGGCATACTGTTACTTCCACCCACTCACCCAAGAAGCTGCACGAGCATCACTGATCTCTTTGTCTGTTGCCGAGATGTCAGAACTCATAGACCCCGCAAGATCCTCAAGTGTTGTGAGCGGCTTTAACCACGCACCTTTGAAAGACTCATCAAAGGCAATAACAAGCTCTGAATCACGCCCTACACCCATTAGATCCCTGATGTGTTTTGGGATGGTTATCTGGCCTTTTTGGGTCATTTTTGTTGTATATGTCATATTGTTACCCAAACTAAAAAGTATTACTTTTATGATAAAGTAATACTTTTTTAATGTCAACTTACTTTTCCCAATCTTCCATCTCTCCCCAACTCTTTCCGATCTCTACGTCTACTTTGAGTGGGACGTCGAACTCTGCTACTCCTTCCATCATTTCTCGTAGTCCGCGGGCCACGTCGTTTACTAGGCCTTCGTCTGCTTCTAGGACGAGTTCGTCGTGTACTTGTAGGAGCATGGTTGCTGGGAGGCCACTTGTTTTGAGCCAGGCCTCGGTTTCTAGCATGGCTTTTTTCATGAGGTCAGCGGCAGTTCCTTGAATTGGCATGTTGATCGCCATGCGCTCAGCGCTTGCTACGAGCATTGGGATGCCGGACTGGATCTCTGGGAGGTATCGGCGGCGGCCAAAGAGTGTTTCTACATATCCTTGTGTGTGTGCGAGTTCTTTTGTTTCGTCGAGGAAGTCTCGCACGGCTGAGTGAATCTGGAAGTATTTGTCAATAAACATCTTTGCTTCTTGCTGCGTGAATCCTGTGGATCGAGCAAGGGAGCGTGAGCCCATTCCGTACATGATTCCAAAGTTGATGGCTTTTGCTGCGCGGCGCTGCTCTTTTGTTACTTCTTCTTCGCTGATGTCCCAGACTTCTGATGCCGTGCGTGTATGAATGTCGGCTCCTGCCTGGAACGCCTGGATAAATGGTTTGTCCTTTGCAATCACTGCCATGAGTCGCAGTTCGATTTGAGAGTAGTCTGCTGCAATGAGGACTTTTCCTTTTGGTGCAACGAAGGCTTTTCTAATCTCTCGTCCGAGCTCTGTTTTGATTGGAATGTTTTGCAGGTTTGGTTCAGATGATGAGAGGCGTCCTGTTGCTGTGACTGTTTGGTTGAATGATGTGTGAATGCGCGCGTCTTTTTCTACGAGTCTTGGCAGAGCCTCGACGTAGGTTGACTGAAGCTTTGCAAGCTCGCGGTACTCTGAGATAAGTGGAATGATCTCGTGCTCTTCCCAGAGCTTTTCTAGCTCAGGCGCTGCGGTTGAGTATCCTTTTTTTGTTTTCTTGATTCCCTTGGTGGGCAGCTCGAGTTTTTCAAAGAGGACTTCTGCGAGCTGGGAAGGGGAGTTGATGTTGATTTCGTCCCCTGCGATTGTGTGAATTTTTTTTGCAAGCGTCTTGATCTGTTTTGCTAGCTTTTTTGAGAAGACCTCGAGGCCTTTTGTGTCTAGCTCGATCCCGGCCTTTTCCATTTCTACGATCACGGGCACGAGCGGCATCTCAATTTCTTCAAAGATCTTTAGAAGTTCTGCGTCTTTCAAGTTGCGAAACATGGTGTCTTCTAGCTTTGGCAAGAGAGCTGTTAGCGCAGCTAGTTTCTTGTAGTCAGTGTCTTTGTGGTAGGTCAAAGGAAGCTCTGGTGCTGAGGTTCCGAGTTGTTTGCTCACAGCAGAGTGCAGGTCATGTGCTCGAGAACCTGAGTGAAGTAGATATGACGCGATGGTGATATCAAACACTGGTGCTGTGAGCTTCCATCCAGTGGCGTGCATGAGTGTTTTAAGGTGAGGCACGACAACACAATGGGCTTTTTGCAGAGCAGCACACACCTTATCAAAGCTTTCAGGCTTTGGGTTTGGCACGACAATGGTTTGTTTTCCGTCTGAGAGCGCAATGGCCGCGATGGTGCCACCAAAAAGATCTGCTTGCTGCTCGGCCAAGATCACTCCAACCGTCTTGTCTGTAAAGTTTGAGAGCAGACCAGGAAGGTTTTCTGTGTCGCGCAGGATCTCGACCGTATCTTTTGCTTTTTGCTGACGCTTGGGAGCAGGCACATCTGCCATTGGGACCATGTGCTTGCGAAGGAGTGTGCGGAACTCCAGTTTTCGGTAGATCTCAAGGAGTGTTTTCCAATCTGGCGCACCAACCTTGGCAGAAGGGAATCGGAATCCTGTTTTTACATCCCTGACAATGGTTGCAAGAAGTTTTGACTGCTCTGCAACCTCTTCTTGACCCCGAAGTTTCTTTGCAAACTTTTCTACGATCTCTCCGCGCCCCAATGCCTCGTATACATCTTCTAGGGTTTTGTGTTCTTGAAGGAGCAGGGTTGCGGTTTTGTCTCCTATGCCAGCTACTCCTGGAATGTTGTCACTAGCATCGCCACGAAGGGCTTTGTAGTCGATGAGTTGATCTGGGCGGAGTCCGTAACGCTCAAAGACTGCTGGTTCGTCGTAGACGCGCGTTTCTCCAATGCCTTTTATGAAAAACAAAACGTGAACGTTCTCGTCCACGAGTTGAAGTGCATCAAGATCGCCGGTTACAATCATAACGTCCATGCCTTTTTGTGCACCCTTGAGTGAAAGCGTGCCAATCACGTCATCAGCCTCGAATCCTTCTGCATCAATTGATGGGATACCAAATCCGTCTAGGATCTCTTGGACAAGATCAATCTGATCGTAGAGCTCTTGCTCTTTTGTCTCGCGGTTGGCTTTGTAGTCCTCGCTTATTTCGTTTCGGAATGTGCCTCCTGGAAGGTCCCAAGCAACAACCATGTGGTCAGGCTTGTGGCGCTCAAGCATCTTTTCGACAACCATAGCAAAGCCATAGGCCGCATTTACAACAAGACCGTCTTTGGTGGTCAAAGGCGGTATTGCATGCCATGAACGATGGAGAAGAGCATTCCCATCGAGGAGTAACAATGTTTCTTTTTTCATGCCCTCAGTTTACGAGACTTTGGGCTTGTCGTCCACGTGTGTGCTGGCGCAGTTCCAGACAAGATCAAATAGTGTTTTGTATGTTCGGGCCACGTCACCTGAAGCCACAATGATCATCGTGTTCTCTCGGCGTGTGGTGATGAATGCAACCTGATCGGCAAAGATGATTACTGAGCAAGGAAGATCCACGTTGGCTGGTAGGAATCTCGATTCACGAAGCTCTTCTTTATCACGCTCAACAATCTTTTTTGTATCTTTGTTCTCTGGGATAAGCTGCAAGCTTTTTATGCCCCGCTCTTTTCTTCCTGCTATTACACGATCTATCAAATACGGTTCCTTCACGTAGTCGAGCATTCCAATACCGCTTGTGATGAGACGATATTCAGTTACACCTGAAGCATAGAGATGTCGCCAGAGTTTTTTAAAACCTTCTGTACCTTCAAAAAACATTACCCCTGGGCCCCCAGTTGCTGTCCCGTGAAGCAGTTCAAGAGAGGGGAGACATTTTTCAAGAATCTCATGTCTTTCTGTCATCTGCGTGCGCAAAGAGGCAGGAGACTCGGCTGTGTAGACGATTCTCTTTTTCTCTTTTCCACGTCTAAACACTCCACGACGACGAAGGTTTTCTAAAATAGGATAGAGAGTGGTTCTGGGAACTTGTGTTCTGCGCGAAAGCTCAAGAACCGTTGTGGTCCCAAGTTCAAGGCCTGCAAGATAAATCTCTGCCTCTTTTTTCTCAAGACCAAAAGCCTCGAGTCCTTCAAGTGCTTCTGGTTGATATTGCATATGCATATATCATACGTTCTCACAGATTCCCTGAGGAGTCAAAGCGTTGTCGAAAAACAGGACAGATTTGATTTCTGTGTTGTCTAAAAGAAAAACACTTGCTCTGGGCACAAAACTGATGCCTGATATGCTGATAGTGACCACAAGCGTCGACTCGTTCGACAAGGAGGACTCATGCTGGCCCTGACAGCACTGCTCCCCAATCTGGCCCTGCTGGTCGCTGCACACTTTCTGGGCGACTACGCGTTCCAGAGTGCGTGGATGGCTGCCAAGAAGGTTCCCAAGAACTACGACCCTGACAAGGATCCCGCCGGCCCCTGGGAGGTCCTGACCTACCACTGCCTGACCTACACCGCGACCTTCCTGCTGCTACTAGAGATCCGCGGAACGCCCTACTCGCTCTGGGCTTTGGTCACCATCTTCTGCCTGCACATGATCCTGGATGCGCTCAAGGCACGCGGGATCGGGATCACCAAGATCTGGCAGGATCAGGCACTGCATCTACTCGCACTCTTTCCTGTGGTGCTCATGGGATGGGTGTAGCACGCACACAAGCCTCGATGATACGCATCGGGGCTTTTCTAATTGAATGATTGACAGAACCCCTTTATTTTGCTTAAATCGTTTGGTGGCATGCAGCCGCGAGGAGGGGTTTGTGACCAAGCCGAAGCTGTTCTTTCCAGATGAAGCGCTCATGTTCCATTCGCTGCCTGACCAATTCCGGATCATCACGGAAATGGCAGTGATCTTCCACAAACTCGAAGCAAGGGGGTATGCATCAAAAGAGGCGCTTTACCACGCCTACGTTGGTACGCATCGCAACAAGCATGGCATCTCATGCGCTGCAGGGGCTGAAAAATTCTATGAGCTGATGACGGAGAATCTCCGCGCAGCCACAGACATGGTTGAGATGGTGATTGATCGCTACTTTCGACCATTCGACAAGCGCTTGCCGCCGCACAACGCCACAGCCAACTGCTTGGACCCGATCGAGATGCTGACCATGGCAATGAACGATCCAGGTCCGCACTCTTCGTTCCTGCAGAGAAGACAGCACTTTGAGGCAAAGCGGCAGTTCGGCATTGCGCTCCAGCTCTACAGCATCGAAGCAGCAGATCGTGAAGCTGATGTTGCAAAGGACCTGACGGTCATTGAACAACTCTCATCGAGCCGACTGTTCGTTCACAGAAAAGACGATGAGGTCTGGGCCGTAAACATCCTAGACCCAGACAACAATCATCGCTCAGCCAAGCTTCACTTCTTTGGGAAGCAGAGGCCTGCGACTCGTATGCGCAAGAGCCTGAAGCGCAGGGGAATCACGTGCAAAGACGAGTTCTTGTCTTGCAGGCTTGTACAGATCGGTCAGCGTGAGTTCCTGGTATACGTGATCCCTCGTCGCAAGCGCTTGTTCTCGACCTTGCTCAAACTCGAGCGTGGACGCCCTACCGTGGATCGCCGCGGTTGGAAGCATGTGCTAGTGGGTGTGCGGTATCGCAAGGGGATTCGAGTGGCAACCCGCGAGGATGCTGCTGAGTTTCTCGAGCACTGCAGGAATACACTCTGGATCGATCCGCTCATCCCAGAAGCTGTCGAAGGGCAAGCAAACCCGTTCAGGCACCCGACGTACTGGGATGTGAAGATTCGCGGGCGGTATCACCGTCGCGACAACGGACGAATCATCGCAGGACCAGCTGAACACATCGTAACCACGATCACTGACCACCTGGATGCAAACACGGCCACGGATGATCTCAACCACATGCTGTATCGCTCACACCAGGTCTACAGCGTAATCGCTCCGCTTTGGTTCCCATACAAGCGCGGACCGTATGCAGGAATGCGCGACATGCGACTTCCTCGCTACAGCGTGAACTGGGACTCCAAGGGAGTGCGCCACGACCTCGAGCGCTGGTGGCGCAGCCAGCTCTAGACGAAAACGAGCAAACGCTCGACGCAAGCCTAACCTGCAAGGGGAGGGCTTTTCTTATTCATCCCGACCGCAGCGTCGGGATTGACAGGATTTTTGTTTCTGGTTAAGTTCAGACCTCGCCTAGGTGAGAGAAGGGTGGTTGTTTATGCCCGACCAGGAAGAAACCCTCAGCCAGGAAGAGATCTTCCAGCAGCTCAACGAAGGAGACCTGCTGGCTGGCGGTACGATTGTGGAGCACCGAGAAGATGAACAGGTGCATGGTCGTATTGCATACTCGGGTAGTTCCGGGTATGGAGCAATCGGGATTGGTTGGAGCCACGATGGCGGCAACCGTACAACGATTTTCAGTCACCGTGAGTGGGAAGCAAGCATCATCGCCGGTGTGATCTTCCTGAAGAAAATTAGGGAGGAGGAGACCTCCACTGGGTGTGATCAACCATACCCGATGGTCAACCTCTACACCCTGATCCCGCCCGAACACACACAGGACCATGACCTACGCCGGCGATCGGCCAATGCCAAGGAACGAAGCAGAGACCTTCTGAGGTCTACCTGGTCTAGCTAGCACGCAAGCCTAACCTGCAAAGGGAGGGCTTTTCTTATACTGACCCTTGATCTTGATCACGATCTTTGATATCCTCTCTGCGTCCATGGCGGCTATGGTGAAACGGTTATCACACGGGCTTGTGGTGCCTGTATTACGGGTTCGATTCCCGTTAGCCGCCCCACGGAAAAACTTCCAGCTTGACTGGGAGTTTTTCTGTGGGCGAGAGGGAATCGAACACGAACTACTCCCGCCCCGCCGTATTCAAATAGCTGGCGGGGTCCCGCCAGAGGCGGGATTAGCCGCCCCAGCAAAAGACTCGACTGTACATATCTTCGCTACCGATGTACTCAAGGTCGAGTTTTTTGTTTGAACAGAAACACCCCGGCCGCAGGGACCGGAGTGTCGTGGGTCATCGTGGGGGTTCCCACTTTTTTGTAGCCCTAGTTGGAATCTGTCACCCGCTTGATCCAGAACTTTGTTGAGCTTTTGTAGTCCAACCACTCAAGAGCCATACCTCCTTCTTTTTTTCTCACACTACCCGCTGTGATATTCACCCAGATGTAGGGAGCGCACTCTTCTCCCCACTTATGATGTCGAGCATGCAAGAAAATGACTTCGTAGTAACTAAGACCAAAGAACCGAAACTCATTGAGATAATCTAGCAGGTACTCGTAGTCCTCATAACCTGCCCAATCTTGTACTTCATCTGCCTCGGGTGAGGTTGAACAGATAAGCTTGTAGACCCTGTCGCCTGCGCGGATTTCCATTACTTCCTCCCTGGGTTGATTCCTGTTGCTTGTTCAAAATCAATTAAGTTTTTTGCTTGTTCTTAGGAATCATTTTCATACAGCCTGCATCTTATTCTCACCAACAATCTCAACGATTGCGTCGTATGCGGCATCGAGCTCGTCTTGTGTTGTGTGCTTTGAGATTGAGAGACGGATGTTGCCATGCAAGTACTCCATTGGGCACTTGATTGCTTTCATGACATGGGACACGTCTTTTGCACTTGATGAGCAGGCTGATCCGGTTGAGACGTAGATGCCGCGCTTGCTGAGTTCAGACTGTAGTTGCTCTCCCTCCATCATTGAGAATGACAAGTTAATGTTGTTGCAGAGCCTTTGATCGCCTCTAGCGCCGTTAACACGGACCCCTTCGAGCTTTTCGATTTTTTCAATGAAAGCGTCTCGAAGTGTATTCATTTTTTCAACATCATCTTTTGATGCGATCTCGACTGCTTTTGCAAACCCTGTGATTCCGGCGATGTTCTCGGTTGAACTTCGTAGGTTGAATTCCTGCCCTCCACCGTGGAGCAATGCTTGGATTTTGGTTCCTTTTCTTATGAAAAGTCCTCCCACGCCTTTTGGACCGTGGATCTTGTGTGCATTGATGGTCATTAGATCAACTGGAATCTCACTTACATCGATTGGAACCTTTGTGTAGCTTTGGCAGGCGTCTGTGTGAAAAAGAACTCCTTTGTCTTTGCAGATGTTTGCGATTGCACCGATGTCCTGAATAGCACCAATCTCATTGTTTCCATGAATAATCGACACAACGATCGTCTTGTTGGTGATTGCTTCTTTGACATCTTCTGGATGCACAAGCCCTTGCTCGTCAACTGGAAGGTAAGTCACCTCTGCACCTTGAGTCTCGAGCCAGCGACATGCGTTGAGTACGCAATCGTGTTCGATCTGGGATGTGACAATGTGATTTTTCTCAGGACCCATCTCTAAAAAGAGGCCTTTGAGCGCAAAGTTGTTTGCCTCTGTTCCGCTTCCTGTAAAAACAATCTCTGAGGAGTCTGCGCTGATGGATGAAGCGATTGTGTTGCGAGCTTTAGTGAGTTTTTCTTTTGCCTCGAGGCCTTTTGCGTGCACAGATGATGCGTTTGCGAAAAGCTCAGACCAAAATGGTTGCATGGCTTTTTCTACAGCTGGATCAACAGATGTAGTAGCTGCGTTGTCTAGATAAATATTCATACTTTTCCTAGGTCAAAACTTGTTACAACTTTATCTTCGAGAAGATATACGTTCATGATGTCGATGTTGTCGTAGAAATACTCTGCGACGACTCGTCCTTTTTCGATTGCAAAGTAGTTTGGGATGTTGTCCTCGTTTTCGAGGTCTACGTAGTAGAAGTTCAGGCTTGAATCAAATCCTTTCTTTTTCATTTGCTGTGCGTAGGCTGCCATGATGAGAGGACAGGCTGCAATTCCGTACTTGTCGTTTGGATTTGGGCGGGAGAGCGTGATCTTTCGATTGTCTTCAGGATTAACAAACCAGTAGGCGCCTTCTGAGAGTTCGATGTGCTCGTATTCTTCTTTGATCTTTTTGAGCATTTCTTTTTTCCCTTTGTTGCGCAAGCTCTTTTCCCAGAACACAACAACTTCTTGCTCATCAACACTGTGCTTTGAAAGAATCTGCTTGTATTCATCTGGGAGAGTGAAAATCTCTTTTGCTTTTTCAGGATCAATGGTGCAGGTTTGCTTTTTTGCGTCACATACCCCACCCATGTTGTTTACCAAGATACCCAGCCCCACATCTTTTCCGTTTTCACGCGCTTGCATGAATGCTTCAACTGCGTTTTCAAATGATTCAATGGTTCCCTTATTAAGGTTTGGTGAACCGTCTTCCAGGATCATGAAGTGTCCACCGGTAATGATGGTTTTGTCTGAGATCTTGCTTGAAAACAGGGAAGTGTCAGCTTTGGTCATAGTATTGATTGTATTGAAATGAGTATACACTAATTTTAGGGTTTTGTCAATGCTAATCGCAAGTAATCTTTGGAGCAGTCTTGACAAACGTCAGTATTCGTGGTAGTCTTAATGCAGATTGTTAATTTTGTATGAATAAAGCTTCTACAACGCTCATTGATGAGCTAGATAAAAAGATCCTTGGACTCTTGGATCAGAACGGGCGAACACCTGCAGTAAAAATTGCAGAGCGTCTTGGGATTTCTAGGCAGGTTGTGAGTCAGCGCATCCAGAAACTTGAAGATCGGGGTGTGATCCTTGGTCATTATACGATTTTTGACAGCGGTGTTGTTGGGTATAACTGGTACCGCGTGCTTATTCGTCTGTTAAATGCTTCTAAGGCTCAGAAACAAGAATTCATTGATTACCTGAAGGAACACGATCATGTGACTTGGCTTGGTGAGGTTGGTGGGCGCTGGGATGTTGCTGTCAACTTTGCATGCGCAAGCCCTTCTGAGTTTAATAAAGTGCATGAGGAGATCTCTGTAAGGTTTGGGCCGATAGTAAAAGATGTTGAAGTTCTTGTGTATGTTGATATCTATGATTATTCGCGGACGTATTTTGATCCAGAGGACAGCACGCGCAAACGTTTCTTTCACCAGATGTCGTCTGGAAATACAGTTGAGGTTGATGCGTTTGATAAAGAGCTCATCAAAGCAATTGCACAGAACGCGCGACTTGATAACACAGCTCTTGGAGCCAAGCTGGGTGTTACGCGCAACACTGTTAAGAAACGCATTGATAAGCTCATTGAGAAAAAAGTTATTCTTGGATTTCGAACCTTTGTTGATTTGAAAAAACTTGGGTACGAGTCGAATATGCTCTTTTTGCAAATCAACCGCATGGATCGCGAGCGTGAGACTGAGCTTTATTTGTATCTGCAGCTACTGACGCAAGTCACTTTCGTTGTGAAGCATATTGGAAAATGGAAAGTTGGGCTTGAGATTGAAACAAAGGACTCACATGAGTTCCAAGAACTACTACTCAATCTTCGCTCTGAGTTCAGCGACTTAATCAGCGACTACGACACGTTTCCGCTTCTTAAAGATCATGCTATCAACTACTTCCCAGAAGGAGTGCTAAAATAGAATCACTATGCATACACGATACTCTCACACACAGATTGGGCATCTCATGATTGTTGTCATGCTGCTGCTTGGGCTCTACTTTGGTTTTCTTTTGTCTCGAGTTTATACCGAGCCAATGATGGTTGTGATCATGTTTCTTATTCTCGTTCTGCTGGCTTCGTTTGCTACGCTTACGGTTGTGGTTGATGATATGAAGGTGAGCCTGAAGTTTGGGTATGGGATTAAGAGGAAGGCTTTTGAGCTTGCAAAGATCGAGTCTGTGAAGGCTGTTCGTAATCATTGGTACTATGGATGGGGAGTTCGTATTTGGTTTTGGCCTAAGATGTGGATTTATAATGTGTCAGGGTTTGATGCGGTTGAGCTGATTATGAAAGACGGGAGGCGGTATCGAATAGGGACGGATGAGCCGGATCAACTTGAGTCGGAATTGAATCAAGCGATGCGAATTCACAAATAAGATAAGGCCTGCCTATGTGGCAGGTTTTTTGATTGCTTCTCCTTTTCCTTTTCCCTTTTGCTTTCACCTTTAATTGGATTCGGCTGAGCTTGCTGTGAGTGTTTTGGGGCCGCAAGACACTGTGAGAGTATTTCACGAGGCGGAGCCGGGCCGTCACGCAGATAGAGACGACCACCACCTCGTGAAATACTCTCACAGTGTCTTGAACGGCCTTTGGCGTCTGGGTCCATTGGGTGGGGTGGTGGGATCACGACCTATCGGGCCATCGAGGCCCTTAGGTCGCCACAGCCGTGGGGGATTTGGTTGCGGGGTTTGGTTGGTATGAATAGAAACACCCTCGGCCGTGGGGTCGAGGGTGTCGTTTCGTTGGTGGACTTGGTTAGCCGCCGCGTTGGGAGGTTTGGATCTTGCCTCCCGCGTTGGTGTGGGTGTACCAGGTGTGGACCGGGCGACCGCCGAGCATGCCGTAGTGCACAACCTTGGTGGTCTGTACCTTCTGGCCCTCCTCGAGCACCTGGAAGGTTCTCAAGTAGAGACTGGGGACGAGCTCTCCGGCCTGGTGGTACTGCAGGTAGCTGGACTCATCACCGAACTTGACTTCGTAGAGCACCACCCCCTCGGGCACAGGCTCGAGAGCCCTGAGTTCGGTCAGTAAGGGACTACTCTTGAGAGCGGAGTGGAAGACCCCCACGATCGTGAACATCGGAGCCCAACCACAGGAGCCGTTACACCTACCCACGCGCCGGATCCGCATCTCGGTCTTGGATGGCTGGTGACGACTCGCCGAGATCTCGATGAGTGCCTGCGCGACCTCGTAGTGACTGCCCCTGTAGCAGACCAAGTGTGGCCTACCGGCCCTTGTGCGGCTGATCCGAATGCGATCACGCGACTCGAGCGAATCAACAGCCTCGGGGTCGTACATGGCCGAGCGACCGTGATCGAGCAGAAACTGATGAAGTGGGGAGAGCGAGTGGTGACACTGATCTCCGATCTGAGGAGCTTGTGACTGAGACATCTTCACCTCGATGCTGCCAGGAAGTTCGAGCAGACGAGGAATAATATTCGAAAACCGGTCATTTGTCAATCCCTCCCATGGTCAAACACGAACGATTGCAAATCAACATGGGGAGCCGAAGGCGCCTAGCGGCTTTCCAATCAGGTGTCCTAATGCCCATCTTTGACCATGGGCAGGATCAATACAAAAACCCCTCAGTTAGACTGAAGGGTTTTTGTGGTACCCCCGGGGGGAATCGAACCCACATCAAGACCTTAGAAGAGTCCTGCTTTATCCATTAAGCTACGGGGGCGTGTGTTTTGCCTCGCGAGAATACATCGAAAACGTCGGTTTGTCAATCATTCCTTGTCATTTCGACCGAGGAGTTTGTGTTGACGAGCGGAGAAATCTCGCAGACTCGAGATCCCTCGGCTTCGCTCGGGATGACAACAATGAGGCTATTACTCTCGTTTCTTCCCATGATACTTCTTGTGCACCTCTTTCATCTTGTTATTGGTAATGTGTGTGTAGATCTGTGTGGTTGTGATGGAGGCGTGGCCGAGCAGGGATTGGACTGAGCGGATGTCTGCGCCGTTTAGGAGGAGATCTGTTGCAAAGGTGTGGCGCAGGGTGTGTGGTGTGATGTGCTTGGTGATACCGGCTGCTTTTGAGTAGCGCTCGACCAGGCGTTGAATTGAACGAGGGGTGAGTGGGCCCGCGTTGTCTCTTCCTCCTTTGGCGCGGTCATGGGAGACGAAAATATACTCTGACATGTCTCGGCGCTTGCCTAAGTATTCTTTGAGGGCATCGCGTGCGGTTGTTGAGAGGAAGACGATGCGTGGCTTGTCGCCTTTTCCTCGGATCGTGAACTCCTCGCGTTTGAGATTGATCTGCTCGATCTTGAGGTTTGAGATTTCTGAGACACGCATGCCGGTTGAAAATAGAAGCTCGAGCGCTGCTGTGTCGCGCAAAGCCACAAGACCGCCACCCACTTTCTTTGGGGCTTTGAGGAGCCTGTCGAGCTCTTCGATTTCGAGAAACTCTACTGTGCGGATTTCTTGCTTTGCTAGCTCGATCTTTTCTGGAGCCAGTGACGCAATATCTTGCTTTGAAAGGTATTTGAGAAATGATCGTAGGGCGATCAAGTGATAGTTTTGTGTGCTCTTTTTGAGCTGCTTTCCATCACGACCCAGGACGCTGCGATTGAGCCAAAGTCTGTAGCGACGCATCATCTCGCCAGTGATCTTTTCTGGCTCTGGGTTCTTTGCGTACTTCTGGAATCTTCGAAGGTAAAAATCGTAGTTGCGGATTGTGCGCGAAGAGCGCCCGCGTTCTACTTCGAGGTATTCTAGGAACTGTGTGATCAGTTTTGAGATGGTCATACATCTATATTATACGACACTTCTTGCTTGAAGGCACTTGTTGATAGCTCGCGTTTTCTGCATGTGTGCGCTGTGATACGATGTGTTGGCTATGCACCCAAAGACATTGCACCCAACATTCGTCTTTTGCATCCTGGTGATGCTTTGTTTTTCGTGTTTGTTTTCGGTTCAGGTGGTAAGTTGCAACGCATCAACCCTCTCGTTTCTTCCAGGGCCAGCTGGTGGGTTTTGTGTGGCAGAGCAGACGACCCCGGCATCGCGGTCAACAGAATCGCACCGAAGTCAGAGTGCAGTGATTCCAACATTGTTTGTGCTTGGCGCGCTCTGTTTGGCGGCCTGCCTGTTTTCGCGCCGAATTAAAGAGGATAATCAGCATCTAACGTTCTGGAAACGCTTTGTTGAGCCAAACATTAATAAATTCGGTTCAATATCAACAAAAACTTTTATTCCATATCTGTTTGCAACCCACGGCTTGTGATGATACGCTCGATCCACTCCGTTAATATAACGTAACCGCAATTTATGGAATCTACACATTCTAAAAAGAAAAGCTTGTTTGAAGTCCTAGAGGCTAAGCAGGCATTTTGGCTCGGTTTTCTTACTGCTGTTCTTGCTATCGGAACTCTAGGGTTTATTATTCTTGGTTCATGTGTTCTCAAAGGTGAGTGCGCAGTAAGCGGTGTTTCTCTTGGAGACGCAGAAGATGTTGCTCAGGCAGATGACGCAGCTCCTGCTGCTGTTGTTGCCGATGCACAGCCAACTGGTGCTGTTCCTGTTGTAAGTGAGGATGATCACATCCGTGGAGACATCAATGCTCCAATCACCATCATTGAATACTCAGACTTTGAGTGCCCGTACTGCACAAACTTTCACCAGAACACCATGCTCGACATTATGGAAGAGTATGACGGACAGGTGCGTTGGGTCTACCGACACTTCCCACTTTCATTCCACCCAGAAGCAGGACCAGCCGCACTTGCAGCTGAGTGCGCAGCTGATCAGGAAAAGTTCTGGGAGTATGCTGATGAGCTTGTTGAGAACTCAAAGGAACTTGGAGACGACATGTACACTGAGATCGCAACCAACCTTGGGCTAGACGTTGCAACATGGCAGGATTGCTATGACAACGAGACTTATGTTGATAAGATCGGTGAGCAAGCAACTGCAGGAGCAAAGGCAGGAGTAACAGGAACACCTGGATCGTTCATTATCGACCAGGATGGAAACGCAGTACCTATCAAGGGAGCGCTTCCGTTTGAGTCTGTGGCATCTGCTATCGATGAGATGCTTTAAAGCGAATTAAAAAACAGACCTCTAATGGGGTCTGTTTTTTTGATGTTAACCAATAAGAACCCACCCGAGATAAAACAGCATCGCGTCTACAATCGCGTGACTGATCCATGGGCCAAGTAGGGAACCTGTCTTTTTGTGGATGAGTGACCAAATTACCCCACCCACACCAACCAAGGATCCAAAGAGGAGTGTGAGTTCTAATGTGAAAAATTGTGACAGGATGATGAAGTGGTGCAGGGAGAAAAGCGCGGCTCCGATTGCAATTGCAAAGGTGGGGGTAAAACGCGTCTGGAGTCCGCCGACTACATACCAGCGCCAGAAGTACTCTTCAAATAATGAATGGATGAGACTGACTCCCAGAGCAGCTAGAAGGAAATGCTGAAGGATTCCAAAGTCCTCAACTTTTTGAGCGATATTGGGTGCAAAGTCTGTAAATGTTGACTGAAAGAGGATGAAAACTCCATAGATCGCTGCGCTGATCAGTATGCCTGAGAGCAGACCGAAAGCAATCGACTTTTTTGTTTTTTTCTTGAGAGAAAATTTTGGAAGACGAAAGACTGCGTAGACAAGAGCAATGGGAGCCAGGAGCATCACGACTTTTGTGAGCGTGTAAATAGGCTGGACAATCTGCGGATCATCAAAAACCAGGAAATACAATACTCCTCCGGCAAACTGGATGAAGAGTGTTGCCAAGAACAAGTGCCAAAGCGTTTGTGATTTGATGCGTTGCATAAATCCAGTATAACAAGGAATTGAAAAACTCGAGTCTGATGACCCGAGCTCGTTGGCCTACTTGGCCTCGATTGTGGGCATGAGCCCTGGGATGTTGACAGGCGGTTCGTCGAGGGTCTCGAGGTCTTCTGGACTCAGACCCAGATTCCAGCTGGTGTGCTGGGTGGCTGTCTCTTCGTCAATGCCGAAGACCAGGCACAGATGATCGATCTGCTCATCGATACGTGCGCGCATCTTCTTTGATGTGGTGATCTTGCCACGTTCGCGCCAGAGTTGACGCACGCGTGCGCGCACCACGATCTCTTCGCGACCTTCGAGCACTCTCTGGAAGTAGTCCTCTAGGCACATCTTGAAGTGAGTGAAGAACGGGAAGTTCTCGGTGGGAACCGAGAAGCACATCACCTTGAGCGCACCTTCTTTCTTGGCTTCGTCGATGGGGCCCTTTTCCTTTCCCTTGGGAAGGACCATGAGCCTGACGCTGCCAGCGCAGAAACGCGTGATGTTTGTGCGCGCGGCACGGACAATAGCTTCGTTCACTTCCTTGTCGAACTGAGCGATGAGCTCTTCTTCTTCAGGTACGGTTGCGAACATGTTGTAGAGCACGGAGCCGGCGATGATCAAATCGTTGGCGAGCAGTTCGCCGAGCTTTTTCCCGTGACCTTCCTCGTCCCCTGGACCTTGGTAGAAGATGAACTGATCAGCGTCATCAGGCATGGCACTGACGGCCGCTTCGTAGTCGTAGCGGTACGTGTAGACACCCAAAGGTGCGTTGTCGATCCACTCGTCTGAGATCAGAGACTTGAGACGGCTGGAGAGCTGGTTGTCGTCCTCTGGAAGCAGGACCGCTCCAGCCTCACGTTCACCACTGTCGTTGGTCATCAACACAACGATGAAGAGCACGACGTCAGGCTCGATCTCTTCTTCTTCTCCTTCGGTCTCGTCTGCGTCTTGGGCAAGAATGCCCTCAACAAGCGTTTCGTATGCTTCTTGCTCACGACCAGGATCAGTCATTGATCACCCCATTGATCATTGTGCAAAATCAAAACTACCAGGCAAGCTGGTAGTCGTCAAATTGATGAAGTTGTATTTAGGCTATTTTTGCGCTGTATTTTACTAATTGATTGATTCCAAGGGATATGATCGCGGCAATGAAGAATGAGGCGCTGATTGAGAAAAACGATGTGATGATGATGAGCACTATAAGCATCACCACCCTACCTGCAGAGAGTGCGATTTCGCGCAGGACAGTGTATTCATCGATGTAGTGCCCGGAGTCAGCGGCTTGTTCGTACATGAGTGTGTCCATGGGTGTGCGCAAAAGGATCGACCCGAAACTGTGAAAAGTGGAAGCAGCAAAGACACCTAGAACAGTAGAGACGAGGCCTTTCCAGACCCAACCAAGGGCATAGATTCCTGTTCCAAGCTTGAGCATTTTTTTTGCAGAATATTTGTCTGTGCCGCGCCCTACAAAAATCTCTAGGACAAACCCAATAACAACAATTGCTGCGGTGAACGCTCCGACTTCTAGGTAATCTCCTTTAAACACAGTGTAGAGAAAGATTGGCCACACAGCGATCCCAACCATATTTTCTGCACCATACGCAGCCATTGAGATGGACATGGACCTGAATTTTTTTGAAAATACTTTTCTGAAGCTCTCAAAAAATCCGTACTCGTATTTTACTTTGAACTCTGGGAGGAAAAGTAGAGGTGTGATTGAGGACAGGGCGATGACAAGACCAAAGATAAAGTTGATCTTGTAGCCGTACTTCATGATGATATACCCAGCAAGCAGAGGAGCAAGCACACTCACAAGGCGCTGCGCTGCGTAGAACATTCCGATTTGTTTCCCTCGTCGTTTACTGCTTGTGTGCTTGGCAAAGTCGATGTGGAAGGGAGACCAGTAAAACACACTCACAATCATGAGCCCAAAAAAACCGATCGCCATGAGGACGTATGGATGAATCATTGACCCACTGTCGAGCAGGAAGAACATCCAGTAAAAGAGCACAACACCGAGCGTTCCAAAGATCATGCTCTTGACCAGACCGATGCGGGAAAAGATTTGCGCGCCCCAAATGTAGAACGGGATCTTAATGGCAAAGTTGATGGCGTACCACAGAAGTACTATCTGGATCGAGAAGTTGAAAAACTCGTAGAGGAAGATTGCCAGGAAACCACCCACGATTGATGAGGCTGCGAAAGCAAGTAGGCGGTTGGATGCAAGTGCTGGGAGGGCTCCCACATGTGAGAGAGAGTGTCGGTGCAACCTGAAAGGGTGGCTTTGGAAGTGGTGTGAAGTGCGCATAGTGGGTTAAGTATAACATTGATCGTTGACACACACCTCGCGCAGGCGGGGGTTTTCTATGGCGTAGATCTTGACAAAATAGCGAATAAAAGCTATGATTCGCGCGTAATAACTTAATTGGCGCTGTCTTGGAACGGGGCTAAGCTCCCATTCTCGGATAGACGCACGAACACACAGAACTATGCTTACCGCAAAGAAAAAGCAAAAGATCATTGAGAAGTACCGAACACATGAATCAGACACTGGTTCACCTCAGGTACAGATCGCGATTCTAACATTTGAGATTGAAGATCTCACAAAGCACCTGCGCGATCACAAAAAGGACAACTCATCACGCCGCGGGCTCATCAAGAAGGTAAACGAGCGACGACGTCTATTGCAGTATTTGGAGCGTGAAGATGAGAAAGCCCATGATAAACTCAAGGTTGATCTCAAAATTAGATAATTTCACCCCGCCATTGGCGGGGTCTTGGCTTTTAGAGAGCTCATTAATTTTTCGCTCTCTTGCACTTTAAAACCTATGTTTAAGCACGAAGATCAGCGTGTCGGTGTCTTTATCGATACGCAAAATATGTACTATTCCGCGCGAAACCTTTTTAAGCGGAAAGTAAACTTTAAAAATATTCTCGAGGACGCAGTGGCTGGGCGCAAGCTCATTCGCGCAATGGCATACGTGATTCGCACACAAAGCGATGACGCCAGACCGTTTTTCGAGGCGCTCCAGAAAGCTGGAATCGAAACTCGAGAAAAGGACCTGCTTGAGTATGACTCAGGCCACAAGAAAGGAGACTGGGATGTTGGACTTGCCATTGACGTTGTTCAGATGGTAGACATGCTCGACGTGATCATTATTGTTAGTGGTGACGGAGACTACATTCCGCTTGTCGAATACGCACAAAGTCGAGGACGCATGGTTGAAATAATGGCGTTTCGCGCAACAACCTCTAGTGCTCTGATTGAATCAGCATTTAACTACACAGACCTTTCTGCAAACAAGAAACGGTTTTTGATCGGACCTGTTACAAAAAGTCGATCAAAGAAGACTGAAAGGATTGAAGAGCAGATTGAGAAAGAAGTACTTGGTGGATTCTTTATGCCATCAAATGCAGATGATGCTGATGCGCAGCAAAGCAATCGAAAGCGTCGACTTGAATTCTAAATTTGTTGGACCCGATGTAGCTGCATTATTTGCAGCTACAAAATGGTTTAATAATTAACTACGATCCTGCGGAAACAATGAGATCTCGAGTTTTCTCGATATCTTTCGCTTCTGACAGGATCACAAACTCTATGCAAAACGCACAACGTTTTGAAACTCAGTGGGGAGGCAAGACGCTCTCTATTGAGGTGGGCAAGTATGCCCAACAGGCTGGTGGATCATGTTTGGTCCAGTACGGCGACACTGTAGTTCTTGGAACTGCAACCATGAGCTCTTCGCAGCGCGACGGGCTACACTTCTTTCCACTGATGGTGGACTACGAAGAAAAGATGTATGCCGCAGGGCGCATCAAGGGAAGCCGCTTTATGAAAAAGGAAGGGCGTCCAACTGACGAAGCTGTTCTTGTTGGTCGATCAATCGACCGAGCACTTCGACCACTCTTTGACCAGAGCATTCGATACGATGTTCAGGTCATCCTTACTGTTCTTGCTTTTGATGGAGAGAACGACTCTGATGTTGTTGCTCTTATCGCAGCTAGCTGTGCACTTCACATGAGTGACGTTCCTTGGAGCGGTCCTCTTGCTGGTGTGCGTGTTGGCCATGTTGATGGCAATTACGTTCTTAACCCAACCTACGAGCAGCGTGAGACTTCAAAGATTGACCTCATGTTTGCTGGAATGAATGACAAGCTGGTTATGGTTGAGGCTGATGCCAACGAGGCTGACGAGGACATTGTTCTTGGTGGATTCTGGCATGGGCTTGATAACATGGAAGCTCCTATCAAGCTGATTGAAGATGTTCGAGCAGCAGTTGGTAAGGAAAAACGTGATCTTTCTCCTAAAACAGACGAAGCTAAGGCCCTTCTTGAAACTAAGAAGAAAATCGAAGAGCTCTCTGTTCCTTTTATCATGGAGCAGACAAAGGAACTTTTCTTTGCTGAAAAGCAAGCCACAAAAGGAGATCGAAATACACAACGAAATGAAATTAAGGAACGCCTTACAGTTTTCCTTACTGAAAAAGAGGTTGAACCAGAGCATATTCGTTTTGGAACAGACATGATCTACGAAACAGTTGAGAAAGAAGTTTCTCGTGCGATTGTTGAAGATGGAAAGCGCGTTGACGGACGTGGACTTACAGAAATTCGCGACCTTGTTGCTGAGGTAGCTGTACTTCCTCGCGTTCATGGAACTGGACACTTCATGCGTGGAGAGACTCAGGTGATGACTGTTACAACTCTTGGCGCGCCAGGAGATGAGCAGACGCTTGATGGAATGGAAACCGTTGGAACACAACGATACTTCCACCACTACAATTTCCCTCCATTCTCAGTTGGTGAGGTAAAGCCAATGCGCGGACCTTCACGACGAGACATCGGTCACGGTGGTCTAGCGGAAAAGGCTTTGATGCCAATGATGCCAGACAAGGAAGCGTTCCCGTACACGGTACGAACTGTGTCTGAGGTATTTGGTTCTAACGGATCAAGCTCAATGGGAGCAACTTGTGGATCAACACTTTCACTTATGGACGCTGGTGTTCCAATCAAGGCACCTGTTGCTGGAATGGCAATGGGACTTGCAATGAACGATGCTGGTGACTGGAAAGTGATCACTGACCTTCAGGACCTTGAAGACGGAAAGGGTGGAATGGACTTTAAGATCGCAGGGTCACGAGAAGGTCTTACTGCTATCCAGATGGACACAAAGACACTTGGACTCTCACGAGACATTGTGAAGCAAGCGTTTGAGCAGGCAAAGCCAGCTCGCATGCAGATTCTTGATCTGATTGAGTCAGTGATTCCAGAGCCACGCGCAGAGCTTTCACCATATGCTCCACGAATTATCACTTTGCGTATTAACCCAGAGATGATTGGAAACGTGATCGGACCTGGAGGAAAAACAATCAATGGACTTATTGAAGAAACGGGTGTGCAGGCAATTGATATTGATGATGACGGACTTGTCATGATCACTTCAACTGATGCTGCAGGTGCAGAGCAGGCAAGAGCATCTATTGAACAGCTCACAAAGGAAGCAAAGGTTGGTGAGATTTACAAAGGTAAAGTAGTTCGTATCATGGACTTTGGTGCGATTGTAGAATTCCTTCCAAAACAGGATGGAATGGTGCATGTCAGCATGATGGCTCCATGGAGAGTTGAAAAAGTTACAGATATTGTTAAGCTCGGAGATGAGGTGATGGTAAAGATCATGGAAATGGAAGGTGGAAAGAACAGCCTTTCTATGAAGGATGCTCCAGGAAACAAACTTCCTGAGAGACCAGCACCTCGACCAGAGGGTGATCGACCACGAAACGGAGGAGGCGGACGACCACCACAACGTGGTGCACGAAGAGACGATCGAGGAGATCGACGACCTCCAGCACGACCAGCAGCTAACCGACCAGCACCACAACCAACAAAGGAGGCCTAATAATAGGCATGCAACGACTCAACATCCCGTTATCACGACATAAAAGAACAACCCGCCGTAGTAGGTGGGTTGTTTGGGTGTTGATTCTGGTTACGCTTGGAGCCTTGTTTTTGGTGTGGAACACTGGGAGGTGGTGGCTTGAACGACCAACAGTGCTTTTAAACGCTCCAGTAGACACAGTCGTTGCCACACATCTGAGCATAAACTCTCGCACTTGGGAACATATAGAGTTGATCTTGGGAGGAACACCGCTTATTTCAGATCGGAGTTTGACGTTTTCAGATCTAAAACCCTACATTCACGGCGATTTAGGCTGGTTCTTTACGGGGGATGGAAAACGAATTGTTTCAATAAGAGGTGATTATTTTGAGATTTCTGAGGCTTTTTCTGGACTCAATCTGTCGATTGAAGAAGTAGATCAAGGAATTGTCATGCTTTCAACAACACTTCCTGCAGTTTCTGAGGTTGAGTATGGATTGCGACCTCGACTTTTCCCTGGTGTTTTCAGTCAATATTTGGGGCAAATTGTACTTCCAGATGATGGGGTGCAGAGTCGAATCTACTTAAAAGACAATCGCATTGCGATTGATCTTGGTGATGTTGTCAAAAAGCAAGAAATAGGACAAATGATACTACCAAAGGATACAATTCTTGCTTTGTCAACACTGGCTTGGACAAACAAATTGACTGATGATAATTCTACTTTGCTCATGCGTTCATTTATTCCTGAAATTGAAACTTTTTCTGTACTTTTCGACGATTTTCAGTTCGTACTCGCAAAGATAGACGAGAAGAATTCATACATTATCGAAGGGCAACTGGCTCAGAATATTGATATTGGGGCATTTTTACAGTCTTTGGTGTCAGCACAGTCTCCAGAGATCACAGATACACTACTTAATGACGGCACGATTCAACAGGAACTTAGAATCAGCCCTGAACTTGTTTCTATTGAAGAGGTTACATCTTCTGGAATGACATATCTTAGAGCAAGGATAGAAGAAGGTGATCACCTCTATGCCTTTGATAAGCCGGGGTCTGTGTTGGTTTCAAACTCTGAATCTTTGCTTTCTTTTTGGACACACGCTGATAATGAAGAGGCCATTGCTGATGTAACCTGCCCAGCTTCAGAGCTCTACATCGATCTAGCTGCTTTGCGCAATGAGATGCAGTTTAGTGACATAGATCCGTTGTTTTCATTTGTTCAATCATTAACAGCACCGTTTTCCCACGTTTCTCTTGAGACAAATGGTGGTTCAAGAGTCCTGAATCTGTGCTTAGACTAGGTGTGGATAAACTATTAATAAGTGTTGATTTCTGTGGATAAGTTTTAGATGTGTCTTTTTGCCTTGAGCACAATGTGTTCTCAAAAATGTACTTTTGCATCTAGTTTTAGTGGAAAATCACCGGTTGACTTTTCGGTGATTTTTTGGTACTATATATGTGCAATCGTTCTTTACACAATCTCTTGAGAGGTTTTCTGAATATGTTGACATCACTTGTCAGCGGACACCCCACGTTCGTATACATTTACAGAAAACGTCTTGTCACTCTACTGTTTTGATTAGAGAAAACAAAAACAAAAGCAAACATCTAGGTTAGCTTGCGCCAAGACTGATCCTACGGGGTCGTCAGCGAGTAAAACCACCAAATGGTAGAGCGAAAGAGCCACTTGCAATCACAAGGTATGTGTTGCTGGGTGCTGAGTTGAATCACGAAATACTTCGTGCTTGAACCCAGCGCTCCGCTTCCCCACCCAACTGATTGCCCTACGAAAGGGCATTATCCGAATTATTCTCCAAACATCCGGGTTCTATGCCCTTCTTCTTTTTTTACAAAATAAATGATATTGTGTAGTCACATTCACCTTGAATTTAACGATATGAACGATACATTTCTTGCAAAAATGAAAGAGAAGCTGGACGCTGACAAGACAAGACTTGAAGACGAGCTTTCAAAATTTGCACATCGTAATACAAAATCTTCTGATACTGATTTCGAAGCTGATTTTCCAAATATTGGAGACAAAGAAGATGAAAACGCATCAGAAGTAGCTCAGTTTTCTGACAACCTTTCACTTGAAGACGAGCTTGAAAAGGCTCTTCGTGATGTTGAAGCAGCACTTGAGCTTTACAATGAAGACAAATACGGTGTTTGTAAGTATTGTCAGCAAGATATTGACGAACGCCGACTCGAGGCTCGACCAACGTCAACTTCATGTATTCAGTGCAAAAAGACACTCACACAAGAAGTGTGATGAAACGACCAAGTGCTTTATTCTGGCTTGCCCCTGCCACTTTGCTGGTTGTAATTGACGAGTGGTTGAAACATGTTGCACTTGAAAGACTCCCAAATGAAGGGAGTCTTCTTGAACCTGGACTTGTTGACTTTGCAATTCATAAGAACTTTGGAATCGCTTTTGACATTCCATTTAGACTTGAATTCACAGTCTTGTTTTCAATTATTATTGGTTACTTTCTGATCAGAATCGCTTATAAGAACTTCAAGCGCAACCCAGACTTATCTCTTGCGTGTGGAGTGATCATTGTTGGAGCGCTTGGAAATCTGTTTGATCGTCTGTATTACGGTTTCACTGTGGACTACATTATTTTGCTTGGACGCTCTGCAATCAATATTTCAGATGTGATGATTGTGCTCGGTGCTGTGATGCTTTTATTGTCTTCAAGACGCAGGAAACACCGTAAAAAGCTGGATCCAGACGAGTACTAACAAGTTGTCCACATTGACAGTCTTGCTGTGTATAATTAGCGTAAAGAGTAGATCCTCCCATTAGTTGGGAGGATTTTATGTTTACCATTACTTCAAGCGCAATAATTGGAATTGAAGCCGTTCCAATAGAAGTTGAAGCACATATTTCATTTGGGCTTACGCAGTTTCACATTGTGGGCTTACCTGATGCTGGCGTTAAAGAATCAAGGGAGCGCATTCGAGCTGCACTCAAGCAGAGTGGGTTTGCGTTCCCGCGAGGGCGTGTTTCCATCAACCTGGCTCCGGCAAATATCCGCAAAGAGGGGACACTCTATGATTTGCCGATTGCGCTTGCTATCCTGACAGCCTCCGGACAGATACCTCTATCAAGCTTGGAAGGTGCCTGTGTTCTTGGTGAACTTTCGCTCTCAGGTGAGGTTCGTCCTGTGTTTGGAGCACTTAGCGCATCTGTAATGACACAGAAGGCTTATCTTAAGAGAATATTTCTGCCAGTCGGAAATACTCAAGAAGCTGTTGCTGTTGAGGGGATAGAGGTGTTTGGTGTGAAGACACTCCGCAATCTTGTTGACCATCTGCTTGGCACACAACTGATTGAGCCTTCGAAAAGAATGGTACGAAAACGAATTGAAAAAGATGTGTGTAATTTCTCTCACATCAAAGGACAGGATCTGGCAAAGCGTGGGCTTGAGATTGCATCATCTGGCGGACACAATGTTCTGCTCACTGGCCCACCAGGAACCGGAAAGACCCTGCTCGCACGCGCGTTCCCGTCGATCTTGCCAGGGCTTTCGTACAACGAGTCTGTTGAAGCTACTTCAATCGCATCGATTGCGGGCGAGCTTCGACCAGGCGATGGACTTGTAGAGGTTCGTCCGTTTCGCTCACCACATCACAGCGCGTCTGCGGTTGCGCTTGTTGGTGGTGGAACCTGGCCAAAACCAGGGGAGGTGTCTTTGGCACACAGAGGTGTACTTTTTTTAGATGAGCTGCCTGAGTTTTCCCGCTATGCACTAGAACACCTTAGACAACCACTTGAGGATGGATTCGTAACAATCAGCCGGTCTTCTGGAACAGTGCGTTTCCCGGCGCAATTTATGCTTATCTCATCGATGAACCCATGCCCATGCGGATACTTCTCAGACCCAACAAGAGGTTGTGATTGCTCAGCTTCGCAAATCCGTCGCTATCAAAAGAAGATCTCAGGACCACTTCTTGATCGGTTTGATTTGGTGATCGAAGTTCCTAAGCTTGATAGCAAGCATCTGCTTTCAACAGAGCAAGGAGAGGTGTCTGAGCACATACGTGCGCGCGTTGAAGCCGCGCGAGCTATTCAACAAGAGAGGTTTGAGGGCGAAACCATTCTTCTTAATACAGAGATTCCTCAAGCAAGGCTGGATCACTACTGCAAGCTCTCAACTGACGGGAAGAAGCTTGTTGAGCAGGCGCTGAATGCACATAAACTCACACCACGTGGGTTTGCTCGAGTCAAAAAGGTGTCGCGTACGATTGCGGACCTAGCTGGAAGTAAGCGAATTGAGGTGAATCATGTTGCTGAAGCGCTCCAATTTAGAGAACAGCTTGCAGGGCCAAAAGGTTGACAGGCTCCGTCTTTTTACGTTTTGCCAGTCAACAACGGAGGTCACTGATGAGAGGAATTCTACTCCTGATCGCAACAACCACACTACTTGTGGGTTGTGTGCCAGACCCGTTCATGGATCGTGATCCCAACGATCCTGTCTAGGAGAACCAGTTCTGGGTGAGCGCTGACCGAGCCTACGAAGGCGAGGCGCGACTCAATGTCGAGCTGGTTCCGTACTGGGAGGACCCAGGTTTTGCCGGCTGGCACATCTCGCATCTCTGGGGCGCCGAGGATGACTCACTGTGCGTGAGCTCGGAATGGGAGACCCTGAGCGCGATGGTAGACATCTCACTGGCAGAGGTGCAGGCTGTGCGTCTGAACATCACCTATGGCGCAGGGTGTGAGTACAACCCAGACCAGGATCACTGCGGGTGGCAGTGTGAGGAATTCGGATCCAGCTTTGGGCTGACCGGTGATGTCAGCTTCGAGTGGTTCTTCGGCTACTGGGACTGGGGCATCTGGCCCGACCTGGATGGCGAGGGGTGCTCGATCCTGTTCTACGATACACACCACTTCGACATCAGGAACTACGAGTAGCTTGCACGCGAGCTCGACGAGCCTAACCCTATCGGGGAGGGCTTTTTCAATTCAAAAACAGAGCACGAGACTCTGTTTTTTTGTTATTAGATTTTCTTTTCAAATCAGTTTCCACCAAATCTACGGCTTCGGTTTTTGAATTCTTCTAGGATTACTTCGAGTTCATCTACTGAAAAATCTGGCCAGTAGGTGTCTGTGAACTTAAGCTCGCTGTAGACTCCGCTCCAGGTGAGAAATCCAGAAACGCGCTGTTCTCCTGATGTGCGGACGATAAGGTCAGGATCAGGAACACCTGCCATCCAGACTGAACCGGAGATGAGCTCTTCTGTGATATCTTCTGGATCCACACCGCTTCTAACAAGACTGCGTACTCCTTCGAGAATCTCACGACGGCCGCCATAGTTGATGCACATGTTGATCTGCCCCTTTGCTCCGCTAGCTGTCCTTTCTTCTGCCTTAACAATGGCCTTTTGAAGTTTCTCTGAGAGCTCGGTGCGGCTTCCAATTACTTTGAGACGAATGTCATTTTTGATAAAGAAGTCGACTTCTTTTGTGAGCGCGAGGTGGAGCAAGTCCATTAGGTATCCAACCTCTTCTTCTGATCGTTTCCAGTTCTCAGTTGAGAATGCAAACACTGTTAGAAACTCAACACCGCGCTCAAGCGCGGCTAATCCGATCGTCTTTACATTGTCATAGCCTTTGCGATGCCCTTCAAAGGTTGGGAGGCTTTTCTCGCGAGCCCAACGTCTGTTTCCGTCTAGAATGATTGCTAAATGTTTCATATTACACACCTCCTGTAAATCTGATCCAAACATATCCTCCAATAAGTGATGCGATCCAGACAGCTCCGAGAATATCCATGAGAAGCATGCGGTGCTTAAACTCGTTCCAATCTTCCCAGCCTCCATATTTCCATGCCCAACGCCTTCCAAATATTATGCATGCAAAAAGGGCGATGAGTCCGAACACAGGGATAAGAGAGATAAGAAACCAGAAGTAGAGCCTAGCCCCAAATGCCCATCCTTGCGTGAATAGGAGTGCTCCAAGAGATGGGGCGCGCAAGAAACGCACTTTGCTTTGCTCGTCTGGTTCAAGCACAAGATGATAACCACAAGACTGACACTTGTGGTTCCACTCCTCAACCTTGTCTAGGCATGAATTACATTTCTTTCCTCCCATACTCATTACAGTATATCAAACTTAAACAGAGCCTGCTGGGCTCTGTTTATCTGATGTAGTCGAGTGGGTTTTGGAACTTTCCGTTTTTGATGATCTCAAAGTGAATATGAGTTCCTGTAGATCGACCGGTTGTTCCAAGCTGCCCAACTGCCTGACCGGCATAGACATACTCTCCAGTGCTTACGTAGTTTTGCGCGTGGTGAGCGTAGCGCGTGACGAACCCATCACCATGATCAATCTCCACGGTGATTCCGTATCCTGATCGCCAACCACTGTAAATCACCGTGCCTGCTCTTGATGCGTAGTTGCTACAACTGTAATCTCCGTCGATATCGAGTCCTGTGTGTTTCCAACCGTAATACTGTGTAATCACATGCCAGTCTGTTGGCCAGACCCAGCCCCCTACAGTTGGTGAAGTGCTTGTTGAAGATGGTGTGGTCCAGAGCTCTGCTACAGATGAGGATGCACGCGAGGTGGTTGTTGGAGTTGGAGGCGCACCACCTGCAAGAAGGAGTTCTTTTCCGATTGAGAGCGTTGATCCTGATAGGTTGTTTTGATCTTTGATCTCATCAATATCTACTTCGTACTTGCTTGCAATTGATGAAAGCGTATCTCCACTTTTGACTGTGTAAAGCACGCCATCAGCCGGCAAGATGTTTAGATCATCGCCTGGCCGAATCGTGCTTGTGAATGACAAGCTGTTTGCCCAAAGGATGGTCGTTGTTTTGAGTCCGAACTTCTCTGCAATCTGTCCGAGTGTATCACCGTCTTGGACGACATATGATTCAATGCTGTCTCGCGTAGGTGCACTAGCTGTTGTATCAATCTCAATCTCACCAGTGTCTGCTGTAACAAAAGTTTCTGTGATGTAGTCAGTGTCGATGTGGCGACGCGCGTCAACAACTGTGTCTGCAAAGTAACTTGAACTTGTACCCAGTGTTGCCGTTGAGGACCCAGCTTCTACCACCTCCATCTTTCCTAAGTCGTCTGTTGCAACGAGTGAATAGAGGATACTTTGCTGACCAAAGGTCTCAGCACGCACCTCGCGCGCACCCAAGTTTACAAACGTGACAGACACCGTAATAACAATGATAAGGCCGTGCACAGCATACTTGTTTGAGATCAAGTAGATGATGCGATGCTTTGCTGGGAGTGCCACACGAAAGAATGTGCGCCTAATAAAGAAGAGGAGGCGATACGCTGGCACACCTAGGAACTTAACCAAAAAGAGCCCCACTGGTTTGATAGGTGCGACCATGCGCTTTAGAGCAGGACCTCCGTAGCGTTTTACAAGAATAAGCCCTCTCAGCAGTGTGAGCAGGAACTTAACAACAGATTGTTTAAGAAGTAATTTGATAGAAAAACCTTATTTTTCAGCTGAAATCGTACCTGAAAAACTGCTTTTTGTCAATCGAGCTGAGCTCGGTTTGTGTCTATTTGTCTGTATCCCAGACGGGGTCAGTTGATCCTTTGCGACCGAAATCGTCTTCATATCGCTCGACATCATCCTCTCCAAAGTAGTCTCCTGTTTGTACTTCAATGAGCACTACAGGTATATCGCCTTTATTCCAGAAACGATGCTTGGTTCCTTGTGGTATTGAGAGGCAATCACCAGGACCAGCTGTTACTTCTTCATCGCTTAGCACAGCTGTGCAGATCCCTCGAATCACAATCCACTGCTCTGAGCGTTTCTGGTGACTCTGATACGAATTACGCTTACCAGGCAAGATCTCGATCTTCTTGAGCTGAAAGTCATCGTCTGTCTCGTAGACATCATAGCGCCCCCAGGGGCGGATGTTCTCTGGCATTTTTGTCATACGAGTTTTGGTTGAAATGTTTTATACCCAAGCCTGTGAATAGGACAAGCTCCGTGTGTTGCAATTGCTTCTCGATGGACTTTTGTTCCGTATCCTTTATGTACACCGAAACCGTATTGCGGATACTGATCGCTGTGCGCTTGCATGATTCTGTCTCGCGTTACTTTTGCGATGATAGATGCGGCTGCGATTGAGATGATCTTTCTGTCTCCTTTGATGACTCCACGTTGCTTGATTGTGATCTCGGGGATCGTCCAGGCGTCTACGAGTGCAAAGTCAGCTTCCTCTATCTGCTCGAGTGCGCGACGCATTGCCAAATAGGTTGCTGGCCTGATTCCAATTTTGTAAATCTCTTCGACGCTTGCCTGACCAGCTGCCCAGGCCACTGATTCTTTTGTTACGAGCTCATACATTTCTTCACGTTGCTTTTCGCTCATGAGCTTGCTGTCTTTCACCCCTTCGAGCTCACTCCCAGGCCTTAAAAGAATAGCTCCGGCCACGACTGGACCTGCCAAAGCACCACAGCCGGCCTCATCGATTCCAACAATTGCTTTGAAGCCTTGATCGAGCAACTCTTGCTCATATATGTACGTTGGAAGAGGAATTGTTGACATAAATCGCTATTTTTCCTAGAATACCGGCGTTATTTATTGCATTTTTGGAAAAGGGAATTCATCTAATAAATTCTATTTCCTTGTTCCAAATATATCTCGTATGGACATAATTATACAGTACGCAATTGGCGCTGGTCTCCTAGCGCTCATCTACGGTGGGATCTTGATCCAATGGATCATGAAGCAACCTGCTGGAGAAGGAAAAATGAAAGGCATTGCGCTTGCCATCCAAGAAGGTGCAAATGCTTACATGGCACGTCAGTACAAGGTCATCACTATGATTGGTATTGTCGTGTTCTTTATTCTCGGCTTTGCAATTAACTGGAATACAGCAATCGGATTCTTGGTCGGTGCTGTTCTTTCTGGGGCTGCTGGTTATATTGGAATGTTTGTCTCAGTACGAGCAAATGTTCGAACCACTGAAGCTGCAAAGACAAGTCTTAGCAGGGCTATGGACGTTGCAGTTCGTGGTGGATCTGTAACTGGACTTTTTGTTGTAGGACTTGCACTCATTGGTGTTGCTGCCTTTTATGGAGCTACTGGTGATGCACACGCGCTCATTGGACTCGGTTTTGGAGGATCACTCATCAGCGTGTTTGCGCGTCTAGGTGGTGGAATCTTCACAAAGGCTGCAGACGTTGGGGCTGACCTTGTTGGAAAGACAGAGGCAAACATCCCTGAGGATGACCCACGTAACCCAGCTGTGATTGCAGACAATGTTGGTGACAATGTTGGTGACTGCGCTGGTATGGCTGCTGACCTTTTTGAAACATACGCTGTAACATCTGTTGCTGCCATGCTTCTTGCCTCACTCTTGTTCCCAGGAAACGAGCAGGTAATTCTTTACCCGCTCGCCATTGGTGGTGTTGCTATTGTTGCATCAATCCTTGGAACACTTGTGATCAAGATTGGTAAGGATCAAAAGATCATGAAAGCACTTTACAAGGGACTTGCTTTGGCAGGTGTTCTTGCTGCGATCGGATTCTATCCTGTAACCATGAATCTTCTGTCTGGCGTAGAAGGAATCAATGCAATGAACGTGTACTGGACAGCGATCTTGGGACTTGTTGTAACAGCACTCCTTATCATGATCACTGAGTACTACACTGCAACTGAATACAAGCCTGTACAGAAGCTTGCAGAAGCATCTGAGTCAGGACATGGAACAAACATCATTGCAGGACTCGCACTTTCAATGCGTGCGACTGCACTTCCAGTTCTTACAATCGTTGCTGGAATTCTTATTTCATTCCAGCTCGCTGGACTCTTTGGTATCGCGATTGCGGCTATGGCAATGCTTTCTCTTACGGGAATCATTGTTGCTATGGATGCCTTTGGTCCAATCACAGACAATGCAGGTGGAATCGCAGAAATGAGCAATCTTCCAGAAGAAGTACGTGAAATTACTGACAAGCTTGATGCTGTTGGAAACACCACAAAAGCTGTTACTAAAGCTTATGCTATTGGATCAGCTGGACTTGCTGCACTTGTACTCTTTGGAGACTATGTGCACGCAATCGAAGCAGAAGGTGTTGAAATCGCCTTTGAGCTTGTAGACCCACGTGTTATTGCAGGACTCTTCTTGGGTGGTATTGTTACCTACCTCTTCTCTGCTATGGCAATGGAAGCTGTTGGAAAAGCAGCTGGTGCTGTTGTTGAAGAAGTTAGGCGTCAGTTCCGTGAGATTGAAGGTATTATGCAGGGAACTGCAAAGCCTGAGTATGGAAAGGCTGTTGATCTTGTAACAAGTGCTGCAATCAAATCAATGATTGCTCCATCGCTCCTTGCAGTGCTTTCTCCAGTTGTTGTTGGGTTCGTACTTGGAGCTGAGGCTCTTGGTGGACTCCTTATTGGTTCAATTATCACAGGACTCTTCATGGCGATCTCAATGACCACGGGTGGTGGCGCTTGGGACAATGCTAAGAAGCATATTGAAACTGGCCACCATGGCGGAAAGGGATCGGATGCTCACAAGGCGGCGATTACTGGTGACACTGTGGGAGATCCGTACAAAGATACTGCTGGACCTGCAATCAATCCTATGATCAAGATTCTCAACATTGTTGCGCTTCTGATCGTTGCGCTGATCGTTTAATCGAAACAAAAAAACCTGGGCCTTCAAGCTCGGGTTTTTTGATTGCTTCTTATTTTTCCTTTTGCCTTCGCCTTTAATTGGATTTGGCTTCGCTCTCGCTCGGGTCTTGCTGCGGGGGTGTAGGAGGCCACGAGGTATCCATTTCAAACACATAGGGACGGTTTTGAAATGGATACCTCGAACGGCCTTTTGGCGCCCTGAACCATTGGGAGGGGTAGTGGGATCACGACCTTGCGGGCCGTCGAGGCCCTTAGGTCGCCACAGCCGTGGGGGATTTGATTGCGGGTCGCCACTGGCGTGGGGGTTGAGATTGCGGGTCGCCACTGGCGTGGGGGTTTTGTTTGCTTTTGCTATAAGAAAACCCCGGGGTGCGTGCCTCGGGGTGTGTGGTGAGCTAGTGCTCGGCGATGTCAATCGTGTAGCGACGATTGAGTTTTCCGCCGGCTGCTGTTGCGAGCTTGCGGATTGCGTCTGCGTGGATTCCGCGCTTGCCAATCACTTTGCCGGTGTCGCTCGGTTCTGTGTCGATGGTGATCATCGAGTTTCGAGTTCCCTCGACTTCGGTGATCACGACCTTATCTGGGTAGTCCACGATCGCTTCCACGATACCGCGAACCATGAGTCCAACCACTGAGAGCTGCGTGCTTTGTCTGCTTGCCATGAGCTTTCTCCACTGCTTGAGCGTGCTGGTTCTGATACATCAAGATTGGCTTGTTTCCATATTTTTGTCAATCCCGACGCTGCGGTCGGGATGAATTAGAAAAGCCCTCTCCTTGCGGATTGGGCTTCGTCGAGCTGAGCTCGGTGTTGCGTTCTAGTCGCGCGCTTGTCTGGCCTGGCGGGTGATGCGAGCCTTGAGCTCGGCGACCTGCTGGCCGGTGAGCCTGCGCGTGATCGCGACCTGGTGACGGAGTTCCTGGTAGAGGTCGTTTCCACCTTCGTCGAGGATGGCCTGCACGATGGCCAGGTCGACCTCGCCTGTGTCGTACTCCTTCTTGCCCTTGGGCGGGAAGTCGGCGCCGTTCTTGGACTCCCGGGCGGGCCAGGTGGTGAGCTCGTAGGTGATGGTGCTCAGATCCACAGGCTCGGGATCGTCTCCTTCGGTCGGATCCAGGAGAGAGAGCTGGCCAGGCAGAGCGCCTGAGTCTGCCTCTTCGGCTTCGGCAATCTGAGCCGGGGACTCGGTGCTGCCGTTTCGCTGGCGGCGCGTCTCACCGGCGAGGATGCCGGCGACCTGGTCACGGATCAGACCATGTGCCATGCAGATGCGGTCGCGCGGACCGTTGGGGCGCAGCCAGTCCAGGGTACTGAACTTGGCGTGCTCTGTAAGGATCTCTTCGCGCACCTTGTCGGTGACCTCGTTGATCTTGGTCTCCGGGATCTCGAGAGAAATCCCCATCTCTTTGGCGAGTCGACGCTGCCGTGCCTCGACCACCATGAATCGATCTGCTCCTGCCACCAGTGCCTGTCCGACACTGAGCATCAGCTGAAAGACATCTTTCATTCTCTACCTCCTCGTTCCTTCGATGGTGACTTTGATTCCCAACTCGTCAAAGTAGATGAGTGGGGATGAACATGCTAGATCCCAGACCTGCTGAACTGAATCTTGCATAGTCATGGGTGGGTGGTGGTCTGCCAGAGGCTGGACCGTGAACATCCAGGTTCGCATGGGCTGGCGATTGCTCGACCAGTATGCCAAGCGCTGCATGGATGTCACTCGCGCGCAGACCTTGCGATGCTTGAGGAGCTTTGCCAGTCGCTTGTCCGGGATCATAATGATCTCGGATTCGTCAGAGTTTGCTCCCAGCCTTTGGGCTACACGCTCTGTGATCTCCTCGAGGACTGCATCGGACTCATCCAAGAACTCTTGGTTGACCCGATAGTACCGCTCGCCTTCACGTGGCTTGTCGATAACACCGAACATGAGGATGATCCACCAGAGCAAACCCATCTCCCGCTGAAAGTGCGCCATGGCAGACGACTCTGAACGAGGGATGTGGGCAAGCAGGTGTTCATACATGGTCAACATATTGCCATAGCGACGAAGGAATTCCATGTGGCCAAGAGCTGTGAAGATCTTAGCGATATTCACGGTCCCTTGGATGAGCGCACCCTTGTCGCGAGCAGCGTAGCTGGTGATGGCCAGGTAACTGCCTCTTGGTGAGGGCATGACGCGCGCTAGGGCGATAAGCTCTTCTGTGAACGAATGCGAGCGACCATCAAAGTCGAGGTTTGCTGCGCGCAGGAGCGGCATGCGCTCGCGCACAATGTGCTCGACGGCTGTGTGAATGTTGCCAGACACCAACTGAATGCCGTTTGCACCCGCCTGAACGAATGGAAGCTCGCCAGAATCATGCTCGGCCCCGATGAGCTGCCCAGGGGAAAGCCCTTTTTGCAGGTACAGAGGGAGTTCGAGATTCTCGCGAGCAGGCAGATAGAGGACGCGGTCATCTGCGTGTGTAAAGACCGGTGGGAGGTAGCGCATCCACCCCTCCCGCACGGCATCCTTTGCCGGGAAGCGGTAAGAGCGTTCAGCCACTTTTTCCTCCGTTTCTGAACATTTCCGCGTAAAATGCGGAAGGGCGCACCTTATGCAAAAAGCAACTTTTTGTCAATGAATGGTTGACAATCTTGGCAAAACCCCTTAGTCTAATCCTCTGGATTGAGAAACTGACTTCCCTGAGGAGAATCATGGAACTGATCCATCAAGAGCTTCTGCACAGCGGTCGTCTGACCGAGGTGCAGCGCCCGCATTCAGTGGCAACCATTCAGTTTGCTACCCCAGCGACCACGTACCCACGTTTTGGCGTGAGCGCTCGCCTCTCGTCAGACACTCACAATGCCCTGCATGCACTTGCTGTGCGTGAGTGCGGTGAGGATGAGAGTGTTCCTACAGCATTCATGAACCTGGTGCAGCGAGTGGAATCGTCCAAGAGGGTTCGTGGTTCGCGTTCTGTGGACCTCATTCACTTTTTGGGCCTGGCTGCGCACTACGGCATTCATCTGACTTCACTCGATGACCTGATCGAAGTTGTGACTGCCCTGCATGACCTGATTGCCCCTGGTATTTCGACGCATGGCAAGTCGCAGCAGCGCCGCGACTACTGGCTGCACATTGGCAACCTGCTTGCTCTTCTGGGCGGCCATGCTGGTGACCCTCTGGTTGCCGAGGAGCTTGAGGAAGGGGTGAGTGCTCGAGCGATCATCGATGCAGCGCTCTTTGTCGCCAAGATCCGCCAGGCTCTTCCTGGCAACAAGCTCTTGGCCTTGAGCATTCACAGCAAGATGATGGGCTTGGAGGTGCTCAAGATCGCGCAGCTTATCAACCACCACCCCGAGCGGGTCGATGACTTGATCGAGTTGATGCGCAGAGGGCTCCTGACCCCTGAGGCCGCAGACGAGTTTCTTGCGCAACCCGAGCTGCTTGCAGCCCTGTGCCTTCGCGCCATCGACGAGCTCATCCACCTGACCGATAAGGGAAGAAGCCTCTTGGACACGGCGCGCCAGCTTGCTGGTGATCTGCGCGACACCAACATGATGGCAGAACTCGAGCTTGCCCAGGTCGACATGGATGAGGAAGAGGTTGAGGCCGAAGAGGAAGAAGAGCCTGAGCCCGAACAGGAGCAGGCCCCTTCGTTCGACCACACTCGACTCGACATTGCAGAGGCAGTGGGCACTCGCAGCGGTAACGTTCTTGAAGCTATGCAGATCCTGCTCGTTCATGGTGTGATCCAGCCGGAAAACACAGTATCGAACATGATCAATGGCTCCAAGATTCCACGCGAGGAACTCGACGACCTGTGCAGGCCGCATTTGATGCGAGCCCTTGTCAGTGAGCAATCTCTGGAGCAGGCGATCGGTTTTTTGACCACGGTCAAGGTGCTTGGCACTGAAGTCAAAGGTGGTCGCAAGCGCGGCCACAAGAAGCTTCGATCCCGTCGCATCTGGTTCAACAAGACGCTCAATAGCATCCCCAGAGGAAAAGCTATCATAGACGCCGTCCTTGCCCTCAACGCAGAGGTGCGAGGCTAGCCCCGATTCACGTCGGGGTTTTCTAATTGATGTGATTATTGACAAAACACTTAAAAGTTGGTAGGTTTTTCCTCTGGCTACTTACCCGTATTTGACAGCAACCCAGGAGATCCCATGGGAAGACGTAGTTCTCGCAGAGACATCTTGCAGCAGCGCTGTGAAGGTTTGGACTCTGCGGTGAGTCTCGACCTTTCACGTGGTTTTACCCGGCGGCTGCGACGCATAGTCACAGCTGCTCAAGCTGGAAAACTCGATGATCTGGTAGTGTTTGCACCTGGACGATACATTCCAGTGGAAACCTCCATTCTGGACACGCCAGCGCCCGCTTTGCCACCTGAGCCTGAGCTTCAGATCGAAGAGATCGAGGCTACAGAGCCTGAGGTCGAGCCGGTTGTCGAAGAGATGATCGAGCCCGAGGTCGAAGTCAAACCTGAGCCCGAACCTGAGCCCGCACCTGCACCTGAAGTGAGCTTGGATGGTGTGATCGACCTGGATCGCGTCCGAGGCCCGAAGGTTGAGGTGATCGATCTGGAAGAGGCTGAGGCTGTAGAGCCTGAGCCTGAGGTCGAGGACGAGGTTGAGGAAGAGATCGACCATGCCATGCTCGACGAGCTCGCACGCTTTGCGCGCGAAGCAGAGCGTGGTGGTCTCTCTGGTGGTATCCAAGACCTGGACATCCGCCGCTCCCTGGGTCAACTTCCTTCAGACGAGCTTCTCATGCAGGCTCTTCTGGGTGGTGATCTGGAAGGAGCCAAGCGCCTGATCTTGGATCGCCGCCTGACAGTGGCTTCCATGGCCCAGAGTCTGGATCGCAGACTCACCAAGGCTGACACGAGTGAGATTCGTCTGCCTCCTATGCAAGGCGTGCTCCACCAGCTCGAAGAACGACTGGGTCGCACTCGCACTGAGTCGATCCGCAACCTTCCGCGCGATTTGCATGCAGCAAACCTGAGTGTGAAAGCTCAGCGAAGAGCTCATGATGAGGCCGCGGAGGCATTCGATGATGCAGCAGAGAAGCTCACACAGCTGTCTCGGCCCATCACTTCGGCTTTAGCCGATCTGGGTCAGGCCCATGAACACCGTCACAGCTTGCGTGAGCCCCAAAAGACGCTCATGGAACTGCTGGATCGTGGAGATGCGCTTGCAGCCTTGCTCAGCGGAAACCTAGCGCGATGTGATGAGGCTGTTGAGCGGCTCGATGAGCTGGGTGATGAGTCTATGCAACTGAGCCGTCGGGCAAGGGAGCATGTGAATCGTCAGCGTCAGCTTATGGGGTCTGCCAAGCTTCTTGGCGCAACGATTCCCAGCGAGCTGGATATGCGTGTGGGCCAAGAGATCGAGCAGCTTGAGCGCCTGGTGCGCGAAGCTCTCGACTCACTCGATGACCTCGACACCCCTGTCATGGATGCTCAACTCGAGCAGGCCAAAGCAGGTTTGGAAAAGGCGCGAGCTGATGCCAGGCACATGAGCAAGCCGATTCGCCCGAGCGTGTTCCGTCGTAAGACGAGTCGCGACGAGGAGCTTAGGCGCCTGGTCCTGATCGCCTGCCACGTGATCACACACAAGCGGACTGAGCGCGGCACAGACATCCCCGTCAGGGGGTTTGGCAAGCGCACAATCACTGAACAGATCCTGGTTCTGTCGAACTTGATCGATGAGAGTGAAAGTGAGCGCTGTGTCTCGTTTTTGGAGCGCCTGGCACATCACGGTAATGTGTGGCGAGAGCTTCATACCAGGTTCAAAGCCCAGGGCGTCAAGCGCGTCAAGCGCAGCATGGTCGATGAAGAGATGCTCCGCGAATGCGGAGAGGTCAAGATGATTGAACACGTTCGCCTTGGAAAGGGTTGGTACTACCGCCCGACCGAGGAGGGCCACGAGCAGGCGATGAAATGGCTGGCTGAGTGCCAGAATGCTGCCCATGTTCGCTCTTTGATCGACAGCGCCCGGAAAAAATACACTCGCCAGCGGTTTGCAAACCGCGGCAAGAAGTGAACGCCAGCAGGATCCCCGTGATCCTGCTTTTCTATTGGAAAATCAGGGTATTAGAAAAGGACCCAGCTTTCGCTTAGGTCCTCGTTTGCTCTTTAGTCAAGCAGGCCTTGGAGCTCTTCGTAGAGGGTGATGGCCCTCTGGTATCGCTTGATCTCTTGCAGCGCCTCTTGGTAGCCCTCGGGTTCTTCACCGTCGGCATCGAGCTTGGCGCTGAGCTCTTGGAGGCTGCAGGCGAGCTGCTCGGCTTCGACCTGGATCTTTTCGAGTCTGGCGTTGAGCCTGGCCTCTTCCTGGCTGAGCTCGGCGATCTGGTCCTGGATGGGGCTCAGATGCGGAGCACGGAAGTTGTCCATGAGATCATCAGCTGCCTCTTGAGCAGCACGGAGCCTCACCTCGAGCGCGCCCTTGTCAGGCATGATGCCAGTAGGCTTTTCCTCGGCCTCTGGTTCAGGCTCGAGGTCTGTAGTCACAGGCTCGGGCTCACTCTCCTTGCACTCGGGCGGGATCACCACCTGACCATCGTTTCCTTCCTGGAACGGATGGAAGCAGACCATGCGCATGGGGGGATCATGCTTGCTCCCAACCTTGCCGGAGACAACCTTGCACAGGCCCATTGCCGTGAGCGAGTGGAGTAGACTAAATGGACTGGCCACACCGGTCGGAGCCAGAACCTCCTTGATCTGCTGCGAGTTCAAAGGCTGATCCCCCTGCTCCCTCTGGAGCGCGAGCAGTGCCTTGTAGCCGGGGATCTTGAGTCCTCGCAAGACGACCGGGGTCGTATCCGCGAGCATGACGATGACCATGGTCTGCTCACAAGACTCTTCCTCAAGACCTGCCTCAGGAGGCAAGCACTCGGGCGGAACTGTGAGGTTGTCCTCATCGTCCAGGGTGGGGTGGAACACGACGGCCCGCATGGACGGGTTGGTGCGGCTCTTGCGCTCACCCGAGACCGTGAAGAGCAGACCTAGCTGCTCGAGCGTACTGACCAAGCTTCGAACCGACCTGGAACCTGTTGGTTCCAGAATGGCCTCGAGCTCTCTGGGAGAGATTGGTTCGTTGTTTGTGTCGCGTGCATGACTCTTGAGCAACTTGTAGGCGTGTGCCTTGATCCCTCTGAGTTCGATGGGCTTGGACTTGGCTGGGCTTGAATGCGGGGTCATCGCAGGCACGAACTCAGGACCGTCTACATCCCCGGTCACCTGCGTGTCACCATTGATACCCAACTCCTCCTTGAGAGAGCCGAGGGTCTTGCCCTTGTGGTCGAGTGGGTAGTGCACGATGAGGTCGTTGTCGGCCACGCCGCGCTCGGACTCAACCAAAATCAGGTTGAGGATCATCCGACAAGTCTTGTCGATCTCAGATCCTCCGTCCTCGATTTCAAGCACGCCGTACATGTTCTCTAGCTGGTTCATGATGGTGGAGCCAGGACTTGCCGAGTGCCGAGCAATGATCTCGTTGCGATCCTCCTTGAGGATGGGGCGACGATTGTGCTCTAGGAAGTACTCGATCAGGTCCAGGGTGATCTTCAGGTACATGCTGCCTATCTTGACGATCTTGGGCTTGCTTGTCACTCTGCTCTCCGGTGCTGAATGTGTCCTGGCACCAGAGTCTCCTATACCATCGAGGACAGCTGCTCTGTCACGTCGAAGCGCGTTACGACCACTGGTGTTTGAACGATCCTGCATGGGGGTTCCTCCGAAATTCGGCACATTGCCGAGAAGGTACCCTATCGAGCAAAGATCAAAATGTCAAGATAAGGCCTATCAAGGCTTGACATAGCGTTTTTTCGCTGATAATGTCGTTTCTTCTGAGGAATGCGCAGCGTTTTCCTTAGTTTGACGTGAAATTTAGCTCTTTTCCCAGCGAGGAGGCACTTCATGCCCCAAGAATGGATGAATCCTGGGTACCACTACAATGGTCAAGCTACCCTGCAATCGCTTCTGTCGGTCTTCATGAAGGCCAACAGGAACCCCCGTATCGAGGATGTGGCCAAGGCCATGGAGGTCAAGCCTGGCACGCTGCGCAAGTGGCTTACCAAAGGGCTCGACAATACCCTGACCACGAGTCGCATGGCACAGTTCATCAGTGTGACTGGTATCGAGGTTGATCGCTTGATGGTCATCGAGACCAAGCGAGAGATCCTTGCAGACCTGGATCACGTCGATGATATCCGTGCAGACAACCCATCTCTTGCATGGATGCTTACCCGCAACCCTGACCTTCGCAACAAGATCAACTTCGAAGAGCTTGCGACTCGTGGAGAGATCCTGAGTGAGCTTCAGAAGATCATTGCGGAAATCGATGGGGGGCTTGTTGGTCTGCAGCTTGGCGAGAGTCACAGCACAATCAACAGCTGGGGGAAGATCCAGAGCTCATCACGCAAGGAAGCAACGGTTCGCATGCCTGCTGGTGAAGCGCTCAAGCGCTGCATCATCATGCTCACAATCGGATTCATCCGCGCCGAGGACCAAAAGCACCCCTGTCGTGACAGTGTGCGATTCCGCATTCTGGGGGAGCGACTACTGGGTGCATCCATCCAGGATGTGCTCGGCGTCGAGACGTTCAGCCAGGCCTTGAAGGAAGTTTTCCGAGGTCTTGAAGGTCGCACAACATCGGTGATCAAGCACAAAACAGATCTTTCTGAGTCTGTGATCACACGCCTTGTGGACTGGTCCTACCCAAGCAACGGAAGGACTTCCACTGATGTCATGATCCAGATCATCAAAATCCTGATCGAACGTCGTTGTCCTGATATTCTCAATCGCTACAAACTGGCAGTCGCAAGCCTGAAGGAGAGCGGTATCAAGCCACGAGTCACCGCTCCGGTGTACTGGCATCGAGTGGATGATCAGCAAGAGCAAGCAGCAAGATCTCAAGACCCCACCCCTAGCAAGCCCGCACCGAAGATCAAGCACGTGACAGAGGCACCAGGTCAAGCGATCCGCTCGATCGAGCCTGTGGAGGTTCTTCCAACCTCGAGTGAACCTCGATCCATCCCAGAGAGCACGCTTATCACCTTGATGAGCAACATCGCTGGGATCCGGGAGATCCTAAGCCTCCATCCAGAACTGGCACAACGCTTGCCGGATGAGTGGAAGGGCGGCGGCACCAACGAGGACCTTTGCCAGGTGTGCCCCTTGGAAGCCACGCTTCTTCTGGGCCAGACCGAGCACTCCAAGCACCTCGAGAGTGCGGCGATACGCAGAGTCAGAGAGCTCGAAGTGATCGTGCGCACGATCTGCTCATGGCCACCAGATGTTCGTGAACGCGTTCTGCGCGACATGGACAACCCACTCGTCACGCTCTACGACCTGTTCTATGCACTGGAGCTCGAAGAACCCCAGAGGTTCCTTGAGCAGCAAGGGCTGCAGCTGCAAGCTGTGGGCCTGGTAGGCGACCAGGGCAAAAAACAGTCGTAATACAACATGGGGACAACCGCTTGTCCCCGCTTTCAACAAGAACTGGAGATATATTCGTTTCCAGTCCTTGTCAGAAGCAGAGGAGGCATCATGGCTGACAACCGTCTGAGGCACCGCGGCGATATCGCAGTGAGTGCTGGTGTACACAACACCACGCTCTGGAAGAACACTGAACGCTTCCAGGACTTCATCATCGCCCTGGTCGAAGCAATCTGGAACGAACGCGATGCCTGGAACCAGGACAAGTGCGGCGATCCCAAGATCGTGATCCAGTTCATCGAGCGCGGCAAGGGCCGTATGGACCTGCGGATCTACGGCAATGGCGAAGGTATCGTTGACTCAGGTCTCTCGGATATCGTGAGCCTGAATCAGTCCACGAGTGCCAGCGATCCAAGCAAGCGCGGTAAGGCCGGCCAGGGCTCCAAGTCCTTCTGCTGGCACGCCGAGCGTCTGATCGTGGAGACTATCCGTTGCGGCGAAAACGCCTTGTACCGGATCTCGTACACAGCCCAGGAGCTGATCGAGATGTGGGACAAGGGCGAAGATGTGCGATGGGGCATCTACGACATCCCGGCTGATTGCATCATCCAGGGGCACGGCACGTGCTTTTCCTGGGAGAACATCGGCAAGGGCATGAACGTGGATCCGCGACACGACCGTTCGCTCAAGCGCGTTGTGACCGAGCTGGCAGAAGAACTTCCTCCAGACCTGGCCTCGTCCATCATCGTGATCGGTCCGAAGATGCGCAAGCACAAGCTGGCTCCTCGCTCGATCCGTGGTGACATGGTCGAGGGTGTGGCAGACATCGAGAAGGTTGGCCAGGTGGCCTACCAGATCGCTGTCACGCAGCGCCAGGTTGACCGCGATGAGCTCATGCTCTGGGCACACGACAAGGTCGGTTCGATCCGCGACTTCCTCAACCGTGTGCACCCATCCCCATCCATCAGCCCGCTGCTGGATGCGATCTCGGTCACCTTGGACCATCCACATGTGATCGGCTCGCTCATGATCCCGAGCTGGAACAAGTTCGTGTCTTCAGACCGTGGTGGATGGGTTCCCTCGTTCTTCGACAACGAAGATGTCATCTTCGCCTTCCTCAAGTGGCTCTACAACGAGATTGTGCCACTGGTGGAGAGCAAGACTGGCCAAGATCGTGATCGTGCGATCTCGGACAACGAGACCATCCGCAACGCCTTGGTGGAGGAATTCCAGCAGGTCGGTGGCGCGCCGGATACGGATCGCCAGGTCGCAGATGTGACGCTCAAGAGCAAGCTCGAGCTGAGCCGTTCGCGGATCATCCTCGAGCCTGGGCAGAGCATCGACATCGCGATCGAGCACCCCGAACCGGACAAGACCTACAGCTGGGACGCGAGTGAGGCACTGGGAAGGCTCAACACCCTTCGCGGACCCCAAGTCACGTTCACTGCTGGTCGCAAGACTGGCACTGGCAAGCTGACGGTCAAGGGCAACGGTAAGTCGGCTGAGATTACGATCAAGGTCGTGCGCGAACTGCCGTTCTGCTTCCTGCAGGGCTCCAGGCACAACATCGAGCCTGGGCAGCTGATCACGCACACCTTGCAGGTGCCCAGCACTTTGCAAGGTCAGCCTCTCTGGGATTCCAGAGGGTCTGGTGGTACGCTCAAGGTCGCACGCGACGGACTCTCTGCCACTCACCTGATCGGTGAGAAGGAAGGAACCTTTGAGGTGACGGTTCGGGGGCAGACCCAAAAGGGGACGCGTCTGACCAGCACTTGCACGATCTTCGTGGCCCACAAGGGTGAGCGTCCACAGAAGACGCGCCGCACATCTCGCACTGAGTTCATCTGGGATGGTGTGCGCTACGAGCTGAGCATCCGCAACCACCGACCCAAGCACGAAGGTGAAGAGTGGGAGGTTGGCTGGCTGTACGAGGGCTTGGGAGACAGGCCCACGCGCATCGCGCTGAACTTCGCTCACCCGATCTACAACGGTTCAGATGAAGTGCGTAGAGCGCAGGCGATCACACAGATTGCACTGTGCATCGCGCAGGACCAAGTACGTCGTAACCCGACCCTGCTCAAGCAGGACCCCACCACTGGTGCGGGTCAATCTGAGAGTGCCTGGCTTCGCCAGCGCGCTGGGCAGATTCAGGTCCGCCTGCTCGACGCTTCGGCGTAGAGCAACGACCCTGCAAGAAGAAGCGACAAGTCGCTGATTCCTGTGGGGTTTTCTAATACCTTTCTCTTGACTTTTTCGCTAAGAATCGTTATTCTCCGGGCGTTATCAAAATTTGTTTTTAGTAAAATTATGCCAAATATTAAGATCGAAGACCTTGGATCAAACAAGAAAAAAATCTCGTTTGTTGTCACACAAGAAGAGGCTAGACCTTATCTTGAAGAGGCGGCAGAGCGAATTTCAAAGCAAAAAGAAATCCCAGGATTCCGTCCTGGAAAAGCTGGTTATGATGTAGTAAAGCAGCAAGTAGGGGAGATGACACTTCTTGAGGAGGCGCTTGAGCCTATTATTCGCAAGTCATACACCGAAGCTGTTTTGGCACACGACATCGATGTTGTTGGATCACCAAAGGTAGATGTTTCAAAGCTTGCACCAGAGAATGATATTGAGTTTACAGCTGAGGTGACACTCATGCCTGCTGTAAAAGAACTTGTTGATTACACAAAACTTGAAGTGAAGGTGAGGAAAGTAAATATTGAAGACAAAGACATTGATCTTGCTCTACGTGATCTTCAGCGCATGCAAACAAAGGAAGTGCGTGCTACTGCAGAAGAAGGAGCAACTGACAGCGATAAGCTTGTTGTGGCAATGGACATGAAAAAGGAAGGAGTTCCAGTTGAAGGAGGTCAGTCTCCAAATCATGTTGTGTTCATGAACGAAGATTACTACGTTCCTGGGTTTAAAGATGAGGTACGTGGCATGAAGGAAGGGGAGAAGAAGACGTTTACTCTCCCGTTCCCAGAAGATCATGCTCAGAAAATGCTCGCAGGAAATGAAATTGAGTTTGAAGTAGAACTAAAGGAACTTTTTCATCTTGAAGCACCGGACATGAATGACGAATTCTCAAAGACACTTGGGATGAAAGACCTAGCAGAGCTTAGAGAGCGTATTAAAGAGAATCTTTTGACTGAGAAGGACCAGGAAGAGCTTGCTCGCCAGGAGCGTGAGATGCTTGAAATGCTTGCAACCAAGAGTCAGTACGATGACATTCCTGACACACTTGTGAACGAGGAGATTAACAAGATGGTTGTGGAACTTCAACGCGCGGTTGAGGCTCAGGGTGGAGAGTTTGAAAAATACTTGGGAGCAATGAAGAAGACGTTGGCAGATCTCAAGCTTGAGTTTACTCCGCAGGCACTTACACGCATCAAGGTTGCACTTGCTATGCGAGCAGTTGCAAAGAAGGAAGATATCAAGGCAGAAGAAAAGGAACTTGATGAGGAGCTTGATCGATTAGCAGATCAGTATAAGGACAATAAAGAAGCAAAAGAGCAGATCTACTCAGCTGAGTACCGTGATTACATGGAGCAGATCATGCGAAACCGAAAGGTGATTGATTTCTTGCGAGAGACAATCGTGAAGCAGTAAAATAAAAAGATGAATGAAAAGCGATGGAGTGTATCTATCGCTTTTTGTATATGAAAGCATGGGGATGATTTGACCCTTCTCAAATCATTTGGAAAGGGCTAGGCTATAAGAGCACACTTATTTGTGTTTTTATGTCTGAGGAAGAACTTAAAGTTGTAAAAAGGGCTATAAAACAGGCAGGAGCTTATCTTAAGGATCATTTTGGACAAACCCCAAAAAACATCCGAAAGAAGGATGACTTCTCACCTGTTACTGAGTTTGATCTTGAGAGCAATCGAATATTAACCGAAGCGATCCGGGAAGCTTTTCCGGATCATTTGATTTTAAGTGAAGAAGACCCTGGTGCTGACACAAAACTTCTGACAGACAAACCAACATGGATTATTGATCCGCTTGATGGGACATCAAACTATGTGGCAGGAATTCCTCTTTTTGGGATTACCGTTGCCTTTGTTGAGAACAAGAAGACAGAGCTTGGAATCATTTTTGATCCTCTTAATGATGATTTGTTTATTGCTACCAAGGGAAAAGGCGCAACACTTAATGGAAAGGTTTTGGAGGTGTCCGCCCATGGCTCAACGCGGCGAGCAATGCTTTTTGCAGGACGTGGCTACAAGGAGCGAGACAGGATCCGCCACGGTCAGATTATTTTCCAGCTAGAAAAGCGGACTTCGTACTTTAGACGGCTTGGCTCTGCTGCGATCATGCTTGCAAGTGTTGCTGCTGGGCGTGCAGATTCTGTAATCTTAACTGGAAACCAGGCTTGGGACTTAGCTGCTGGGGCGCTTCTTATTCAAGAGGCAGGAGGGAAAGTGACAGAGTATTGTGGAAAGCCTTGGGTGATTGGCTCTGAGGATCTTGTGGGGACAAATGGGGTGATTCATGATCAGCTAATTGCAATTACAAACAATAAGGCACTCTATGACTGCATGGATGAAGAAGTTGTATGATCCTCACAGCACATGTGAAACCGAGTGCGAGGGAAAATTTGATTGAGTGGATTGATGAGGACACGTGCAAAGTCCACGTGACTGCAGCACCAGAAAAAGGAAAGGCAAACAGGGCAGTGATTGCACTACTAGCAAAGGAGCTTGGAACCTCTAAGTCATCTATAGAGTTGGTGCGTGGTGGAACTGCTCGAATAAAACAATTTCAAATCAACTAAAAAATATCGACATTTAATGTCGATATTTTTGCTTTGTAGAGTTATTTTTTTGATGGTGGTTCATCAATGCCCCCGCTTGAAAATGGGTTGCAGCGTAGCACTCTCCAGAGTGTAAGCACAGATCCTCTAACTAGACCGTGGCGCTTGATACAAGTGTAGCCGTACTCTGAACAGGTTGGGTGATACTTACAGTACCCATCTGGGTAGAACACGCGCAGGAAGCCATGATCAAATGAGAGTGTCTTCTGGTACAGACGGATCAACATAAGAAGAAAGAGCTTTGGGTATGAGAAAACGTATTTCATGTGAGCAGTTTTGATTTTCTCAACAGTTTTTCCACATCACTTTGCAACTCTTCAAAAGTTTTTCCCACTATCTCTTTCTTAACAAGAAAAGCCACATCATATCCACTAGCAAGATCTTCTATTTTTTCATGGACAATGGCACGAATTTGCCGCTTGAGTCTGTTTCGTACAACAGCCTTTTTTGAAATCTTTGTTCCGACCACGACTGTAAACCTGGACTGATCAAAGGTATTTTTTTTCATTTTAAGACCAACAAACATACCAAAGACGCTCTTGCCATTGGCGAAGAGCGCTTGAATGTCTTTTTCTTTTCTTAGTCGATTCTCCTTGGGGAACATAACACCTGGATCTTACTTTGAGCTTACAGTTAGGCGCTTTCTTCCTTTTGCGCGTCGACGCTTGAGCACATTTCGCCCAGTTGCAGTCTTCATGCGAGACAAAAACCCATGAGTTTTTGCGCGCTTACGCTTTTTTGGTTGGAACGTTCGCTTAGGCATAACAAGGGGGTAAAAGTGTTATTGATTTTGCTCATTTCCGATTGATATCATCGCGGTGAGAGCATACCATTTCTCTGTTTTTTGAGCATGAGGATACTAACATATTATCCACAATTGATCAACCTCTATACACAGGGAGGGGGTACTTGCTCACATGTGGATAAATAGTCTAAACTAAGACCCACTAGCGGGATAATCCGCTCTGCAACTTAGCATCTTTTATTATGGAGGACTTTTCTACTGGCCCTATGAACACCTCAGAGCTTTGGCAAGCAGTGCTTGGTGAACTTGAGCTTGCACTTAGCAAGGCCAATTTCACAACCTGGTTCAAGAATACGTTCATTTCAGATGTAGATGAAACATCTGCGGTGATTGGTGTGCCAAACATGTTTACAAAAGCATGGCTTGAAAAGAAATATGCTAAAGAAATTTTAAAATCTATCCAAGAACTAACCAACGGATCTGTAAAGTCGATCACATACCGTGTGGAAACCAAGCAAGCCGCTCCACAATCGGTACCCGTGTTTGACAAAGAAGAGGAAACCGTTGTTTTTTCAAATTCAATGCCACCACAAGGCTTTCAAGCTCAGCAACGAACAGAACCTCGGGAAATTCGATCTGGAGAATTCTCACTCAATGGGAAGTATGCATTCCACACCTTTGTTGTGGGAAAGCAAAATGAGCTCGCACACGCTGCTTCACAGGCAGTTTCGCAACAACCAGGTGGTGTATATAATCCTCTCTTTTTATATGGAGGTGTTGGACTTGGAAAAACTCATCTTTTACAAGCGGTTGGAAATGAACTTATCCGCAAGAATCCAAGTACTAAGATTCTATATGTAACTTGTGAGCGATTTACTAACGATTTTATTAGCGCACTACGCTCTGGACGTATTGGAGAATTTAAAAACCGATATCGAACTGTAGATGTACTACTTGTTGATGATATTCAGTTTATTACAGGGAAAGAGGGTACGCAGGAAGAGTTTTTCCACACGTTTAATCAGCTTTATCAAAACAACAAACAGATTGTTATCTCCTCTGACAGGCCACCAAAAGCTATTCCAGCACTTGAAGACCGTCTTGTTTCTCGATTTGAGTGCGGGATGCTTGCAGATGTTGGTTCTCCTGACTTTGAAACTCGAGTTGCTATCCTTGAAGCAAAGTGTCGTGAGAAGGCATACCAGCTTGAACGTGAAATACTGCATCATGTTGCAACAGTTGTTCAAACAAACGTGCGAGAACTTGAAGGGGCGCTCAACAAAATTATTGCATTCCACCAGTTTAAGAATGCTAGGCCAAACATGGAAAGTGTTAAACCTATTCTCACAAGCTTCCAGCCAACCTCAACAAAAAAGACTGTTACACCAAAACAGCTTATCCATACGGTTGCAATTTACTTTGATGTCGCAATTGAGGATTTATTAGGTAAAAGTAGGCAAAAACGATTGGCTTTCCCTCGTCAGATTGTTATGTACCTTATGCGAGAGGAGATGAAATCTAGTTATCCTTCTATTGGAACAGAGCTTGGTGGACGAGATCATACAACAGCTATGCATGCATATGATAAAATCTCAAACTGTCTTATCGAGGATGAAAAACTTCAGCATGATCTTGAGCTTATTAAGCAGCGGCTCTACACAACTTAATCCACATCTTATCCCTGGGGAAAAGGTATGGAGGAGTCATGGGAAAAGCCTGTGGTTAAAAGTAGGGATAACTTGGTGAAAAAATAAAGCTTGAAAATGAGTCAAAATTCATCCCTGTTTCCCCCCATGTTTAGTACAAGCTTTTGCACATTTCCACAGGTGAGTTTGGCCTAATAAATAGGTTTTATATGAGCTTATCCCCGCCATCCACACCCCCTATTACTATTACTTTTTATAAATATATATTTCCTTTATAAATATGAAGCTCTCTTGTACAAAGGAAAATCTTCACCAAGGACTTTCAATCACTTCTCATTTAATGACGAAGAATGTGAATCTTCCTATCTTGCAGAATGTTCTTGTGAAGGCAGAAGGAGGAGCTATTAGATTCACAGCAACAAATCTTGAGATGGCTGTGAACTGTACGGTTAGAGGAAAGGTTGATGAGCCAGGAGAATTTACCATTCCATCAAAACTATTCTTTGATTATGTAACATTGCTTCCAAATGAAACGATTGATCTTAGTGTTGATGATCAGACAGTGGTAGTAAACTGTGGAACACACTCAACACAAATTAATGGTTTGGCTGCTTCTGAATTTCCACTTGTACCTAAAGTTGAAGGACAGATTACATTTCAAATTCCTGTTGATGATTTTAGAAAAGCACTTGGGCAAACTTTGTTTTCTGTGGCAACGAACGAATCTCGACCAGAGCTCACTGGTGTCGCGTTTAAGTTTTATCTCCATGAGGGGGAAGGACGGCTTATACTTGCATCAACTGATTCATACAGGCTTTCTGAAACAACTATTCCAGTTGTGAGTGGTGTTGAAGAAGAGTTTAAAGTCGTTATTCCTTCAAAGAGTTTGTCTGAGGTGAGTCGAATACTTTCTGTGTTCAAGGACGAGGTTGATTTGCCTGCAACAATCACCATGAGTCTTAGTTCAAACCAAGTTGTTTTTATGTATGGGCCTGTTGAACTTATCTCCAGGACGATTGAAGAGGATTATCCAGATTATCAACAGATTATCCCCACTCAGTTTCAGACGCAGGTTGTTTTAGATCGTGAGGATGTGATTAAGGCTGTAAAAACAGCTTCATTGTTCTCTCGTCAGGGTTTGTTTGATATCACTTTGGAGTTTGATATAAAGACAAAAACACTTTCTGTCAGCGCTACAGATGCTACTCGTGGAAAGAATAAAACCAATTGCAGTGGAGACATCACTGGCGTGAACAATAATGTTACAGTGAATTTCCGTTATCTTCTTGATGGACTTAATGCGGTTGGATCTGATCAAATTTTGTTTGAAATGATTGATGCTGGGAACCCTTGCCTTCTTTCTTCTAACAACGACACTGACGCGTATCGCTACGTTGTCATGCCGATTAAACAATAGCATTCACTCTTGCTGAAACTTATGGAGAAATCATCGAATACTGGTTTGATGTGGGCGATCGGAATTGCCCTGATCATTCTAGGTGCTGTGTACTTTATCCTCGGTCCTTTTTCGTTAGATGAGACTCTCAAGATCGGTGTTGTGGCTCCACTTAGTGGTGAGACAACAGATATTGGGACAGATATGCAGAGATCATACGATTTAGCTGCAGCGCAGATTAATGAATCAGGAGGGGTAAATGGACACACGATCGAGTTTGTATATGTTGATGGTGCCTGCAGTGCTGAAGAGGCAACTGCGCGAGCACAGGAGCTTGTGGAGACTCATGGAGTGTCTTACGTGCTAGGAGGAGGATGCCTTGTTGAGGCAGATGCGCTTGCAACATATGCAAAGGAGTCAGGTGTGCTCTATCTCTCGCCTACAATCCTCAGTCCAATGGAGGAATCTTCATTGAATGTGTATTCTTTGTATCCTACAAAAGCTCAGGAAACAGATCTTGTCGTAGCACATGCAAAGGAAGCTGGTCTTGATCGCATGGCGGTTTTGTATGAGGAGTCAGAATATGCGCAGATGTATATTGATGGACTCACGGCTGCTTACGGCGATGATGTAATTACTGCCTATCTGTTTGATAGTGAAACAGATATGACAGAGCTCATGGCTACTGTTCGCACAGAGAACCCAAATGCTGTGTATATTTTGCCAAGTTCTGGTGAAACAGGCTTGCCAGTACTTGAGGCTCTTTCAGCAAGTTTCTTGAATGTTGGTGTGTATGGAAGCACAGAGCTCATTATGATTCAGATGACTGAAGAGACACTTAGTTTGTATGAGGAGATGGTTGTGACAGCAGTTCAACTACCAGGTTCTTCCAAGACCACAATGTATTTAGAGACTTATCTTGAACTGTACGAAACTCTTCCTACCGATCCTATTGTTGGAGCTGCTGCGTATGACAGTGTGTACTTGCTTGCAGAAGCAATCGAGAACGGTGGGGATGACGTTGCTGGTTATATGAGCTCTCAAATTAATGCTTGGAACGGTGCGCTTGGAACATTTAGTTTTGATGAGAATGGAAATACAGATCTTGAATCATCTCTCTTGCAGGTGACGGGTGGTCAGCTTATTCGCCTCAATGAGCCAGTTGAAGAAGTGGAAGAAGTTATTGAAGAGAGTGAGGAAGTTGGAGAAGAAGTTGGAGAGGAGACTGAAGACTCAGAAGATTCTGATGTTGAAGGAGAAGTTGAAGACGAAGCACAAAAGTAACAAAGATAAAAAACTCGGCCGTATTGGTCGAGTTTTTGCTTTACACAAAATCAAGAAACTGATTTAGTGGATGTTGTATGGAACTCATTATTCCAAAAAGTCCTGGTGGGCTAACAGTAAAAATCGAAAAGCTTTGGAACGGTGAAAAGTGTTTGGATGATCGGCTTTGGGCAAAGGTGGCTTTGACGAGAAGAAAAGAAGGGCTTGATATCACTGTCACTTCACCAATGCTTCATGAGCAAAGTGTTCCAGCTGCGCCTATGGGAACTCGCAGAGATGGGCTTTGGGAGTTTGATGTGGTTGAGATTTTTCTTGTGGGTCCTGGGCATGAATATATTGAGCTTGAGCTTGGTGCTGGCGGGCATTGGCTGCTGCTTGGGTTTGATCGAATTAGGCACCAAAGGGATAGGTTTGAGAGATTTGAGCCTTTTTTGAAGTTTGAGCGTACAGATGAGAAGATGTGGCAAAGCAGGATTGTGCTTCCATGGGATGTTGTTCCTGAGAACACCCGGGCAATAAACATGTTTGCCATTTTGGCAGGTCAGCACTTAGCTTTGAGCCCGATGCCAGGAGAAAAACCAGACTTTCATCAGCCAGATTTTTATCCTCGGCTTGATGGGTTTGATGCGATGTAAGTAAGGCGGCACGCAAGTGCTGTTTTTATGTTTGGAAACAAAGACGCACCCGGGGCAAGGGAGATCACCATCAGGTGGTCCTTGCACGCGGGTGCATTGCGTGGAGTTGGCTAGTTCAGGTCGTAGACCCGGACAAGCTTGTTGTTGATGTTTGCTAGGTTGAAGTCTCCTGCCTGGTAGGCGATGGTAGTGATCACGGAGCCTTGATGATCACCAAGGCACATAACGAGGCAAGGTCCGTGTTGGGTGAAGCGTTCGAACTTTACGGACTACACTTTGGGCAGGATAGCGAGTTGGATGGGTTCGTTCCTGATGTTGTGTCGCCTGAACCGTCCGTTGCCCAGAGGGTTTGTGAACCAGTAGTTCCAGGTATGTGGGTGGCCTTGGAGAGTGACGTGTCGGCGCTGGATGCGCCGGTCATCGATCTCGCCATTTGGCCAGAGCACTCGGACCATTTGGTTGTTCTTGAGGACCTTGCCGTCCAGCAGGATCTCGCCACCCTCGTTGCGCACAACCGGATGGAACAGAGTGTCTGTGATCAGGTTGATCTGGATCTGGTCCAGGACATTGTCCAGGTAAGTGGTCCAGGTCACGCCGTGGATTTCGGTCTTCACCCAGTGACTGAGTGTGAATCCACCATGGGGGGTGTTGGCTACGCGCTGGTTGCAGAGCTTGTACGTGCGTGTGTGGCCAGTGGGCCAGCGAATCATGATGATGTTGCCGGCCTCGAGCTTGATGTCGCCAAACCACAGATCACCACTTGCATCGCGGTGAGGTCTCTTGAGGTTGGGTTGGTGGGACTTCATCTGACCCTCCTTGGTCAGTGAAAAGAAAAGAGTAGGTTGTCTTGTTTCGACTTATAGAGCCAGTAGGCCACAGGCGATCTGGGACCAGGAAAACTATCATTTACGGCCGTTTTTGTCAATCGAGCTGAGCTCGGTTTTATTTTCTTTGTTCAATTAGAAAACCCCGGTCGCGTGTGGCGAGCGGGGTGTGTGAGCTGTCAGGCCTTGAGGTCCTCGGTGGGTTCCTCGTGGCTGATCAGGTCGTCGTCGAGGTTTCGGAAGGCACGCTTGGAGATTCCGGTGAAGGTGCTCTGCAGCAGCTTCCAGATGGAACGCCAGATGCGGCGGATGGGGTCGTTGAGCAGGGTCCAGATCATGGACCAGGGCCACCAGACCATCCACATGGTTATGCGCCACTTGTGGTTACGCGGGGAGGGGATGATGGCTGCGCGCATCTCCGGGCCGTTGAGCTCGGCAGTGAACCGAGCCTTCATCTCGTCGGGGAGGCGCAAGGACAGGAGGTCTTTGCGTACGTTTGGGCGAGCATCAGTGAAGGTGGCGAGGTCGCGAAGGGCTTCCACATCGACTCCGTAGCTGGTGGCAACTTCTTCGATGTCTTTTCCGACCCGATTGTTGATCACACTTGCCGCATTGTCATAATCCGGGAACGTACGTAAGAGCACACCGATCGCACGGTCGTACTGGTTCCGGTGGTTCTCGGCGAAGAAGCGTTCCTTGAGCTCTGGTGGAATCGTGAGTGTGTCCTCGATCCCGTGGCTCTTGAGGAAGTTGCGCTTGAGCTCTTCGTACTTGTCGCGTAGGCGACGTACAAAGAACCACCATTTGATCACTGACCAGAATCCTCCTGCCACGAACCAGCCGATGAAGATCAGGAGCGTGTAGAAGGGGTGGTTGAACATGAAGCCAAACACGTTCACACCGAAGTCGAAGAAGTGTCCGACTTGGAGGGCTCCTGCAGTGAACAGGATCGAGAGAGTTGCCCATCCAGGCTTCTCGTACTCGGTGAAGAAGAATAGCGCAATGAACACAATTCCCGCGAGGATGAGCGTCCAAGCGGGGAGTGCGAGCAGGGCTTCGATCATGGTGTGACTACCTCCCTTTTTCTGTGCTGTGTAGCGATTTGAACTTTACGTTTTTGGCGTGTTTTGTCAAGGGTTGTACTAGAAAACCCCGGTCGCATGTGGCGAGCGGGGTCGTGGGTCAGGAGGCCTTGTCTGGCTCGGGCCAGGCCATTGTGATGTCGGGGCTGGCACGGCGGATCGGTACGTTGATGATTGAGCTGTGGTGCTCGATCACGATCCAGTAGTGCAGAGCGGGGATTGTGCTTCCGGGGAGTGTACGGACTTCGCAATGGATCATCCGAAGCTCCTCGTGCCCGTCCGGCCATTTGATCATGACGTTCATGCCGTCTCGGAGCTCGACTCCAGAGAGGTGGAAGATTCCGTGGATGTCTCTTGTGGGTTTTTCGAATCCCATGAGAGGCCTTTCTTCGACTGCTTGGTCGAGAATTGTGTTGTGTCCAGAGAATGAGGTTGCCGTAGATCATGGTTTTTGTCAATCACCAAAGGGTCGCTAAAGGCACGATCGGCCCTTAAGCGCCCCTCCATTTAACAAAAGAAACAACCCCGCAACGAACGAGGGCCCGAGGGGGTTGTCTCGTTGCGCGGGGCGCGTGGTTGGCTAGCGGTACTTGTAGATCATCTGGATGATCCACGTGGTGACGGCCATGGAAGCGAGCATGCCGCTTGCCTGCCACCAGTCCGCTGGGGTCTGGATGAGGGCGTTGGCTGTCAGGGAGAACTGGATGAAGAGGAACACCCAGAACATCGGGATCGAGAAGCTGCGCGGGTCTTCTTCCTTGTGCAGCTTGAGGGCCTGAAGGAAGAGGGCTCCGGCGTTGGCGAAGCCGCCGACGAAGACGATGCCGCTCACATACGGAGAGACGATCAGTTTGAAGTCGGGGCTACGCAGGGCAGCCAGGAATCCGATGGCCAGGATGAACCCGACCGCGATCAGGATGACGTAGAATCCGGTCTTGACGACGTTCTTGGGGTCCATGTTGTACCTCTTTTCGGTTTGATGCCGACATGTTTCGACACAAGAAGATACCACGAAAATGGGGTTTTGTCAAGGATTAGGGGAGAATAAAAGACTTCGTGCGGTGCTGCACGAAGCCTTTTTGTTTGTTGATGTGGGGGGGGGGGGTCTTCCCGCCGCCCACCCCACGGCGGGGTCAGGATGACATGGTGTGAAGAGGTTATTCTGCTGGGGTTGAGACTTCTTCTGCTAGAGGATCTTCTGTGACTGTTGGCTCGCCTGTGAACAGATCGAGTGATGAGTCTGGGATGTAGACTTCGCTGCCTTCTTCGCCTTCGTCTGGTGTTTCTTCAGTTGGTGCGTCTACTGGAATGATCTCGACTAAGATTCCTGCTGTGACGAGTGTGTCGCCTCCGTCAGATTCTGTGGCTTGTGCACTTAGTGCCCAGGTTCCGTCTTCTGGCATTTCCCAATCGATAGTGAGGAATGGAGATGTTGGATAGGCGATCATGTCAACGAGTTGGCGATTTCCTCCGCCTAGAGGTTCTGCATACACACGAACCTCTCGGAAAGTTTCTGGGTCTTGGAGTGAGACAACGAGCGTGTAGATGTCAGAAGTTCTGTTGATGGTTTGACCGTTCTTTGGATCGAGGATTTCAAATGTTGTGTCTGATCCGTCTGTGGTTAGTTCAATAGTTACAGAGTCTGAGCTTGAGTTGTCGACATCATCATAGGCGACAGCTTTTAGTGAGTGGACTCCGCGTGAGACTGAGCTTGGTACTGTTGCAGTGAGTTTGTATGGAGAGGTGCTGTCAGATCCAAGATAGAGACCGTCGATGTAGAACTCTATGCGAGAGATTCCACGCTTGGCATCTGCTGTTGTGGTGATGGAGAGAGATCGCTCATCAAGTTCATCTCCACTGTTTGGGTTTGTGATGTTAACGGTTGGGAAGTTTTCTGGGACGTGCACATCATCGTATTCAGTTGGTGGGGCTTCGTTGAGAATTTCAATTCCTGTTTCTTCTTCTTTTGCTTTAATCCAGGTTTGGATTGATGATTCCCATGGCCCGTACATCTCATCGATTGATGGGTCGCTTGGCTCACCGCCGGTTGGGTCTGCGCGATCTACGTAGTGTAGGATTGAGTGGTACTGCGCGTAAGTGCGTTCTTCTTTTTGAGAGTCGGGAGTATATTCGGTTGCAAGAAGTCCTGAGGTTTTGTCTACGGTTACGGTTGTTGAGGTGAGGTTTCCATCGAGTACAGCTTTGCCTGTTTGCTTGATGTCTGGTGTGACAAAGTATTCAATCGTTGTGCCTGAAAGTGCACGGCTCATAAAAGCGTTCCAGATTGGTCCAGCCACTGTTGATCCACCTGCACGTGATGACATTTCTGTGTTGTCATTATTTCCTCCCCAGACACCCACGGCAAGTGAAGGTGTGTAGCCCATGAGCCAGGCGTCTCGGTTGTCGTTAGTTGTACCTGTTTTTGCTGCAACTGGACGCTCGCCAAGTTGGAGGTAGCTTGAGGCACCAAAGAATGGGGTTCGTGCGTTGTTGTCTGAGAGAACGTGTGAGATGGTTCTCGCTGTGTTTTTGTTGATGATTTCTATTCCATCCGTTTCTTTCCACTCTTCAAGGATTTCTCCTTCGTTGTCTTCTACTTTTAAGATTGTGACAATATCATTTCGCACACCTTCGTTTGCAAATGTGGCGTAAGCGTTTGTGTGTTCGAGAAGCTGTACTTCTCCACCACCAAGCACAACAGATAATCCAAATGCGCTGTGGTCACCAAATGAGCTGTAGCCCAGAGAAGTGGCGAAATCGAGTGTATTTTCTACTCCAACCATGTATGCCATCTTTACTGCCGGGATGTTGAGTGAGCCTTGCAGGGCATCGCGCAAGCGAATAGGTCCACGCTCTTCTAGGTCGTAGTTTTTTGGCTGGTAGTTTCCTGTGAGTGTTGGGAAGTTTGTGAGCACATCCCAGACAAGTGTGTTTGGAGTGTAGCCGTCTTCAAATGCTTTTGTGTAGACGATTGGCTTGAAACTTGAACCTGGTTGGCGCAGGCGTGTTGCTACGTTTACTTGTCCGTCGATCTCATCGTCAAAGTAATCTTTTGATCCCACCATTGAGAGCACATGTCCGTTTGATGGGTTAATGGCAACAAGAGATGCGTTTGAGAATCCGTAGGTCTCAGCGTTTTCATCAACAACACGAAGTACTTCTTCTTCTGCAATCATCTGTTTGTCATAATCGAGTGTTGTGATGACTTTGAGCCCTCCTTCTTCCACCATGCGCTGTCCATATGTTTCTTCGAGTTGTTCTTTTACGTGAAGCACGAAGTGGGGGGCATCGATGTTGATGAGAGCAACTTCAACTGGAGTTTCGTCTTCTATTGCTGTGTCATGCTCATCTTGCGTGATGAATCCGAGCTCAAGCATTCCGTCGAGGATGTAGTTTCGACGCGCAAGGAGCATGTCAGGGTTGTTGATGTAGTAAGTGGTTGCCTTTGGGATTCCAGCGAGCGTGGCGGCTTCTGAGATTGAAAGTTCGTTTACGGATTTTCCGTAGTAGTTTTGCGCAGCAGCCTCGATTCCGTAGTAGGTTGATCCGTAGGGGATTTCGTTTAGGTAGATCTGTAATATTTCGTCTTTGCTGTAACGACGCTCTAGCTCAATGGAAAGAATAAGCTCTTTTGCTTTTCGTGTGTAGGTTTTTTCGTTTGAAAGGATGGCGTTTTTTACAAGCTGTTGTGTCAGGGTTGATCCACCTGAACGTGTGCCTCCAAAAATGTTGTTGTAAACAGAACGCAGGATTCCTTTGATGTCATAGCCGTTGTGTTCACAGAAGTTTCTGTCCTCAGCGGCGATAGTTGCTTGCGCTGCAAAAAGAGGAATACCGTTTTCATCCAAGCTAAGCTCATTTGCGTCAGCACAGAATCCTTCCTGAAGTGTTTTGAGTGTGCGATTTTCATCTCCAAAGATTTCGTAAAGCACATGCTCTTCGGTGCTGTCGTAGATCTTTGTGGTTTGAGAGATTGTGCGCTCAGTCAAGCTATTTGGGTTTGGAAGGTCTCGGCTGATGTAGGCGAGAAACCCGAGCATTCCAAGAGAGCCGAGGATGATACAGGCGATCAGTCCAAGAATGATGTTCTTTTTGAGATTGGCAGGGGTTTTAAGCATGCCTCGAGAAGAATGACGTTTATTTTTTCGCTTCCAGCTGGAGCGGTTGTAGTTGTGTTTTGACATAAGATTTCGCACCAAGCGTACCGGTTTTCCCGAGTTTTTTAAAGGGTAAGGCCTTTGTTTTGGCTCTTTTGAGTCAAATTTTCCAGAGTTACCCACCTGTTGACATTATGGGGATAATTACGTATTTTGAATTGTCGGCTTCACGACAATCGGCAGGTTTCTGTCGGAAGGAATGGTGGCCCATGGGTCACAGTCTGCATCCCGTCGAAGATGCTTTGACTTTCATGGTCGGAGCACCTTTGGTGGTTGGGGTGGTTGGATCGCTGCTCATCATAGATCGGGTCAGTTTTCGCCAGAGCCGTCATCCGGTTCTGGTGGCTACGGCTAGACTCAACCGGTGGGCGTTCTCTGACGAGATTCTTGCCACCACTGAACATCACAGGCCCAGTCCGATCTGTAGCACTGTGGTGGTTCTGTGGCGCAGTGGTCTGATCGATCGGTCGATGCTCAGGGACGAGAATCCCAATACGGGCATCAGGGAGCATCTCTACAAGATCAACCAACGCGGGCTTCACAGGCTTGGTCTTTCTTCGAGCTTTGCGGGTCGCTACGAACCGCTCAGTCCAAGAGGTTCGACTGCGCGTCGACTCGAGCAGGTGCTGCAAGTACTTCGTGATCTTGGTAGACAATGCACGGCTGAGGAGATTCACAGGAACGTGGACCCTTGCTCTGGTGTCTGCCGCACCGAGAAGCTCCTCGAGGAGCTGGTGCACCAACGTCTGGTGAGAGGCCATCCTGGGAACCCCAAGACCTACAAGGTCAATGCGTGGGGGCTGGGATGGCTCAAACGCAATGCTTCCGCTGTGGAAGTGTAACGAGCTCGGTTAATACCCGAGCTTTTCGAATTGAATTGTCGGGAGAATTTTGACAAACAGTTTGAGTGGATTAAGCTGTTTTTTGGTGTGATCTAGACTTTTCCACAGAATCGTTGTGTGTTTTTTGTCGTAATACTTGCATGGGCTGCATAATGAGTACAGTAATTATTGAAAACAATTTATGTGTGGAATCGTTGGATATGTTGGCTCTCGCTCTGCTGCTCCAATCTTACTTAAGGGACTTCAAACACTCGAGTACCGCGGGTATGACTCGGCTGGTCTTTGTGTTCAAAACGGAAAACTAAAAACAGTGCGCTCGCAGGGGAAGATTGCGGCGCTTGAGGAAAAGGCTGAGCGGCATGAGCTTGAGGGGACGGCTGGAATCGCTCATACACGTTGGGCAACGCATGGTGTGCCAGAAGAGCGTAATGCTCATCCTCATCGAGATTGCTCAGGTAATATTGCGATCGTGCATAACGGGATTATTGAAAACTACAAGGAGATTAAGAAAGAATTATTGGCTGATGGTCATGAATTTTCTTCTGATACTGATTCTGAGGTTCTTGCTCATCTTATTGAGTCGTATTACAGCTGTAGTGAGAACCCGCTTTCAGCCGTAAAGCAGGCACTTAGGCGCGTTCGGGGAACGTATGGGCTTGTGGTGATGTTTCGTGATTTGCCTCAGACCATGATTGCAGCAAGGATGGGGAGTCCGCTTGTGGTTGGTGTTGGTGAGGGCGAGAATATTGTGGCGTCTGATGCTTCTGCGATTGTTGCTCATACAAAAGAGGTGATGTTTTTGGATGATGGAGAGATTGCTGTGGTGAATTCAGAGGGGGTGGCACTTTGTTCAATTGAAAAAGAGCGCGTGCACAAGGAATCTGAGCAAATTGATTGGGATATGGAGTGTGCGCAAAAGGATGGACATCCGCATTACATGCTTAAAGAGATTTTGGAGCAACCAGACGTGATTCGTAACACAATGAGAGGTAGAGTTGACCTTGAGGCAGGTACGGCGGTGCTTGGTGGGCTTGCTGAGGTGAAGGATCGTTTGTCTGAGATTGAACGTGTGATTATTGTTGGGTGTGGGAGCGCGTTTTATGCAGGGCAGGTTGGTGAGTATTTGTTTGAGGAGCTTGCGGGGATTCCAGTCGAGGTCGAGCTTGCAAGTGAGTTTAGATATCGTAAGCCAATCATCACCAAGAACACAGCTGTGCTTGCTGTGTCTCAGTCAGGTGAGACAGCAGACACACTCGAGGCGATTCGTGAGGCCAAGCGAAAGCAAGCGCTAACGCTTGGGATCGTGAATGCGGTTGGGTCGTCGATTGCGCGTGAGACAGACGCGGGGGTGTACAACCATGCTGGTCCTGAGATTGGTGTGGCATCGACAAAGGCGTTTGTCAGTCAACTTGTTGTGCTCACACTTATGGCTGTGCAACTTGGACGACTTCGAGGAACTCTTTCTTTGTCTCGATCAAAGGCTGTTCTTGACGCTTTGGCTGAACTTCCGTCGCAAGTGAAAACTGTATTGGGAAAGCGCGATCATATTACATCTGTGATGCAAGCACTCAATGGTGTTGAGAATTGTTTATTTCTTGGAAGAAAGTTTCAAGCGCCGATTGCATATGAGGGAGCGCTCAAGATGAAAGAGGTGAGTTACGTTCATGCCGAGGGGTATACGAGTGGGGAGATGAAGCATGGACCAATCGCTTTGATTGATAAAGGCTTCCCATCGTTTGTGCTGTGTCCACGCGATAGTTTGTTTGATAAGACGTGGTCAAATGTGGAAGAGCTGAAAGCGAGGCGTGGTCCAATTATTGCAATTACAACTGAGGGGAATGGGGATCTTGAAGTGGATCATATTATCGAAGTACCAGAGACACTGGAGGTGCTTCAACCGATCTTAACTGTGATTCCAATGCAACTCTTAGCTTATGAGATGGCTGTGGCGCGTGAGCTTGATCCTGATAAACCGCGCAACTTAGCCAAGAGTGTAACGGTTGAATAAAAGGGGTATTCACCTTCGTGATTCGGTAAGTGATTTGAGCCTGATTAAAAGGAAAATCAGTGCTCAGATCACTTTTTTTGTTTTTGAAGTCGGGGATAAAGTGATTGACAAAAAGGTCGTTCCGTGGTACCCTTGTGTCGCCTCCAAGCAAGGGGGCGCTTTTTATTTGTAGGTATTCCGCCTGCCCTACGTATCTGTAGGAGGACTACGTTGGGTATGTGGAATAAGACAATCAAACCGCTTGCGAGTAAACTTACTCATCGAGTGGTAGAACAATTGAATATTTATTGGGAAGAAGATGTTTGCTACATGCGAACATGTACAAGTGTTTTGCTACAGCAATGGGTTCGAGTTGAACATCTGGTGCATCCAGTGCGTAAGCATGCTTTCAACTTGTCTGGAGTTTCGTTTGTGTTTGTGGTTGGTATGTATGTTTGTTTTCCAACTATTGCAAATGCTGATCCGTTTTTTGAACTCATTCATCCTGATGTTGAGACAACAGTGCTTCTTATTGAGGCGATGCAAAATGACACTCTTGCATATGGAACACTTCCTGTAGCAGAGAATGCAGCACCTCGTCGTTCGTACACAATTCCGATTACGGCGTATACTTCAGATGTTGCGCAGACGGATGACACACCGTGCATTACAGCCTCTGGGCTTGATGTGTGTGAGCGTGATGTAGAGAATGTTGTGGCAGCAAACTTTTTGCCGATTGGTACTCAGGTTAGAATTCCAGAGCTTTTTGGTGACCAAGTATTTTATGTGGAAGACCGCATGAATGCTCGGTACTACTACAAGATGGATGTGTGGATGAAGGAATATGATGAGGCAAAGACGTTTGGTGTGCAGTATGCAACAATTGAGACATTTTAAAGATACAATCAAAAGCACCTCTGCCGATTGGTAGAGGTGTTTTGTTTGTTGATTTCTTGTTTTGAATCTGATATCCTCATGTTCGTGATGGCCACGTGGCGAAGTTGGTTAACGCGGGGGACTGCAAATCCTCTATGCGCCGGTTCGAATCCGGCCGTGGCCTCCAAGAAATACCGAGTTTACCCTCGGTATTTTTTGTTATACTGTGTGCACATGTTTAAACTTACTTTCTTTCATCGGTACTCGCTCTATCGGGGGCTCATCAAACGGATCGTAGTACCGATTGTGTTTGTATACATGCTCTCGCAGGGACTTGATTTGGTTCAGATTGGGTATGTGATTGCAATATCTGGAATCATTGGGCTTGTGCTTGAGGTTCCAAGCGGAGCGATTGCGGATATTTTTGGGCACAAAAGAACGCTCATTATCTCATGTTTGCTTCAGGGTTTTTCAATGCTTTTATATATTGTCCTTTCGGGGTTTTGGGGGATGCTTATAGCGACTGCTCTTTATTGGGGTGCAGGTACGTTGTTTACTGGTACGAATGATGCGTTTTTGTATGAGGCTCTTGAAAAGCGAAAGGAGTTGCATCTTCATAAAAAGATTTGGGGGCAGAGTTTTGCGATTGCAAATGCGATGGGGATTGTGATGCTTACGTTTGGATCAGTGTTTTATGTGATCGATCCAGCACTTCCGTTTTTAGCTGGTGTGCTTCAGTTCATTCTTGCTGCTTACTTTTTGTATTCGATTAAGGATGGCAGTGATTCACATTCTGTTAAAAAAGAAGAGGGCTTTGCTGGTTTTTGGAAAGGAGTGCAAAAGAATAAGCATTTGATTTCTGTAAGTCATCCATTCTTCTGGGTTGGGCTTTATCAAGCGCTTTTCTTGGGGCTTGTGTATGCAATTGCGGAGTTTCACCAGCTCTTCCTTGAAGAGATGGGGTTCTTGATTATATATTTTGGTGCTGTGTTTGCGTTCAAGCGACTGCTTACAACGATTAGCTCTCACTACGCTCATGTGATTCTCGCGCGTATTTCTCCAGTTTGGATGTTTGCGATCGGTGCTGGGTGGTCTTTGTTCTTGCTTGGGTTCTATGCGTTCATTCAGTCTCCGTGGGTGGCTGCAGGGATTATTATTTTGCCATCGATCCTTTGGGGGGTGATGCGGGTGTCTATGAATGATGTTCGTAATCAGCTCATCGCTTCTGGATCACGATCAAGTTTTTTGTCTTTGATTGAGGTTGGGAATGGGGTTGTAAAAACGATTACGGTTCTTGTTTTTGGATATGCTGCTTCGAGGATTTCGATTCAGATGACATATTTCTTTGTGCCTTTTATTGTGACTGTGCCATTTGCATTTATTTTGCTGATGATGCATAAAACACTTTCAACGGTAAAAATTGATTGATATGAATATTGCCATTTTGACTGGGGGAACGAGTAGTGAGCGGGAGGTTGCGCTTCGATCTGCTCAGACGGTGCGAGAGGTGCTTGAGGGGCGGGTTGATTTGGATTGGTATGATCTTCCTGGCGATCTTGAACGGCTCGTGAGTGAGAAAGATCAGATTGATTGCGCTGTTCCTGTGTTTCATGGGCGTGGTGGTGAGGGTGGAGAGATTCAAGGGCTTTTGCGTACACTTGGAGTACCGTTCGTGTTTTCGGATGTGACTGCGCATGCGATGGGGCTTGATAAGGCTGTGACAAAGAAGCTTGTGAAGGCTCATGGTGTGATGACGCCTGGTTGGGTTGAGCTTAGACGGGGTGATGCTTACGAGTATCAGCATCCAGTTGTTGTGAAGCCGCTTGATGGAGGGAGTTCGATAGGGATTGAGATTGCGCGCTCGCAGCAGGAGCTTGGGTGTGCGCTTGTGGGTGCGTTTGAACATTCAGAGAGTGTGCTGATTGAGGATGTTGTTGAAGGTCGGGAGTTTACAGTTGGTGTGGTTGAACATGGCGGTGAGGTGAAGGCTTTGCCTGTGGTTGAGATTCGGTCGAAGAATTCGTTTTTTGATTTTGAGAGCAAGTACGACAGCGCGCTTGCTGAGGAGATTTGTCCTGCGTGTGTGAGTGGGGAGCTTAGAGATCGAATGCAAGAGATGGCGCTTGCGGCTCATGAGATTTTGGGAGCGAGGCATCTTTCTAGAAGTGACATGATGGTTGATGAGCAGGGGGAGGTTTGGTTTATCGAGATTAATACGATTCCTGGGCTTACCAAGGAGTCGCTTATACCAAAAGCACTTGAGGTTGCAGGGATCGATCTTGGAGAGTTGATTTACAATTGGATTGATTAGATTAGGCTGCAACTCTTGCTAAAAAGGCCTTTTTTTGTTACTCTTTTGCTTGCTTATGAAACGAAATGTTTATCTAGATCATGCAGCTACTACGCCGCTTGACCCTCGGGTTAAAGAGGTAATGTTGCCGTATCTGGATGAGAAATTTGGAAACCCATCGAGCTTTCATGGGGTTGGTAAAGAGGTGAAGGATGCTGTTGATGAGACTCGAGAAAAGATTGCTGACGTGCTTTCATGTCGACCAGATGAGATCTTGTTTACGTCTGGTGGAACTGAGTCAGACAATTTGGCGATCCTTGGATATGCACGAAAAAATCAGGTTGCAGGGAAGCATATTATTACAACAAAGATTGAACATCATGCTGTGCTTGAGACGGTTCTTCATCTTGAGAAGAAGGAAGGGTTTGATGTGACGTATCTTGAACCTGATCGTGATGGAATGATTACTGTGGAGCAAGTTGAAGCTGCGCTTCGTGAGGATACAATTTTGGTGAGTATCATGTTTGTGAACAATGAGATCGGAACCATCTTGCCGATTCGGGATATTGGGAACATGATCAAGAAGTGGCGCGCAGAGCATGGTAGGCCTGAGCTTGTTTTTCATACGGATGCATGTCAGGCGGCTGGGTATCTTGATCTCAATCTTGAGAAGCTACATGTGGACATGCTCACGCTTAATGGCTCAAAGATTTATGGACCAAAGGGTGTGGGGCTTTTGTATGTCAGGCGTGGGATTAAGATTGAGCCTTTGCAGTACGGTGGCGCGCAGGAGCGTGGGCTTCGACCTGGGACAGAGAATGTGGCTGGGATCGTTGGGCTTAGCAAAGCACTTGAGCTTGCGCAGAAAAATTTGAAGAGCGAGTCGGAACGATTGGCGCTGCTTCGCGATAAACTTATTGAGGGGATTCAGAGTCGAGTGGAAAAGACACGTCTTAACGGACATAAGATAGAACGGCTTTGTAACAATGTGAATATTTCATTCATGGATATTGAGGGAGAGGCTTTTCTTTTGTACTTGGATGCGGCTGGGATTGCAGCTTCGACAGGGTCTGCGTGCACGAGCGCGTCGCTTGATCCTTCTCATGTGATTCTTGCGCTTGGGCTTCCGTATGAGGTTGCGCATGGATCTATTCGTTTCTCGCTTGGAAAGAGTACGACGCAGGAAGATATTGATTACGTTCTTGAGACTTTGCCACCGCTTGTTGAGAAGCTTCGATCGATTAGTCCTGTGAGTGTTGATCCAAAGTATTTTCAGTAACATGAGTTATTCAGCAAAACCAATTCAAGGAAAAGGTGGGGATGTGTCTAGTCATGACAAGTCCAAGTCTTGGTTTTATACCGATGTGGTAAAAGAACATTTTTTTGATCCGAAGAATTTTCTTAAGGGGGATGTAGATGAGGGTTTGTTCAATGCGATTGGGAAGGTTGGTTCGCCTGCTTGTGGGGATGAGCTTCGTGTGTGGCTGAGCGTGGACCCTGAGAGCGAGAAGATTTTGGAGTTTAAGTGGAAGACGTTTGGGTGTGGGAGCGCGATTGCTTCGACTTCTATGACGAGTGTGATGGCAACTGAGAATGGTGGAATGACACTGAGTGAGGCGAGGAAGATTAAGCCTCACGATATTATGGAAAGGCTTGGTGGTTTGCCTCAGCGCAAGTTCCATTGCAGTGTGCTTTGCGATAAGGCGCTTCGGGATGCGATTAATGATTTCTATCGCAGAACTGAACAATTTGATAAAATCATTAAAGAATCTTCTCGCATTATTGATCCTGTTTCAAAAGTGACAGACAGTGATATTGAAGAAGCTGTGCTTGAGGGGGCTCATACGCTTGAGCTTGTGCAGCAAAAGACCAAGGTTGGGCTTGGGAATCCTGGGTGTTTACCTGCAGTTGAGGAGCTCATTCGTTTTTATAAAGAAAAGTATTTTGGATAAGTACTGTGCTTGTAATCATTTAAAAAATCACTCGGCGGAGCCGGGCCGTCTTGCTGGATAGACGACCACCACCTCGTAATGTTTTTAAATGATTACAAGCACAACAATAACAAAAATATTATGAAAAAGATTCGAATTAAAGTTGATGAAGACCTTTGTATTGGTGCGGCTAGTTGCGTGACTATTGCTCCTGAGACGTTTCAGATGAATGATGAGAATAAGGCTTGGGTGCTTGATCATGGGACAGAGCCAGGGGGTTCAACCTATGAGCGGACTATGGAGGTGACAGATGAGGAGTACGAGAATATTTTGCTTGGTGCTCAGTCATGTCCAACACTCGCTGTGTTTATTTATGACGAGAAGGGTGAGCAACTTTTTCCAAACATGTAGTATGAGATACGTCATCGTTGGTGGTGGAGTGGCTGGGACAACGGCTGCAGAGGAGCTTCGCAAGCTTGACCCCGAGTCTGAAATCACACTTATTTGTGAAGAGATGCATCCGCTTTATTCGCGGGTGCTTTTGGGTCATTACGTTCAAGATAAGGTTGAGCGTGAGCGTGTGTTTTTGAAAAAGGAAGAGTGGTACGAGAGCCAAAAGATCGATTGGCTGCGTGGTGAGGTTGTGCAGTCGCATGATGCTAAGAATAAGTTTGTTGCGCTTCACAGTGGACGTGAGATTGAGTATGACAAGCTTCTTATTGCTACAGGAAAAGAAGTGCGACCGGTTGATGATGACTTGCGTGGGGTGATGTACTTTCGCACGATTGATGATGCCGATCACATCAAGCAACTTATGCTTGAGTTCCCTCAGGGGGGCAAGGCGGTGATCTATGGTGGTGGGTTTATTGCATGTGAGTATCTCAATTTGTTTGCGCATAGGGATGTTGCAACCACACTTGTATTTCGAGGAAATCATTTTTGGAACCGTCTTCTTGAACCAGAGGTTGGGGAGCTTATCAACGATCACTTGAAAGAGCAGGGGGTTGATGTGCGTCCGCAGAGTGAGCTTGAGAGCTTGAAGGGTGAAAAGGATCTTGAAGCAATTGTGACAGCCAGTGGTGAGTATGTGTGCAATGTGCTTGGAGTTGGAATTGGTGTGAAGTCAGATTTTTTGTGGCTTGATGAATCTTTGGAGACAAACGTGGGTATCAAGACAAACGAATATCTTGAAACGAATTTGGAAGATGTGTACGCAGCAGGGGATATGGCAGAGTTTGAGGATGTGGTCACAGGTCGACAGATGACGATTGGGACATGGATGAATGCGATCAGTCAGGGGCGATGTGCAGCGAAAAATATGTTTGGTGAGAAGACTGGTTTTAGACTGGTGTCTTCGTATGCAATGAAAGTTCTGGGTCTTGATATTATTTTTGTGGGGGATGTGGAGATTGGTGAGGCAGATGAGATTAAGCTTGTTGGGACTAGAGAAAAGGGTGGAATTACACAATTGTTTGGTAGAAAAGGTCGCGTTGTTGGTGCTGTGATTGTTGGGCGTAACAGTGATCGCAAAGCGATTACTGGTGCGATTGATTCGCAAAAATTAATGAAAGAGACGATTGAGGAGATTGAGTAGATTTGTTCGGGGGTATCAACAAAGTGAGAAAATAGCCTAAAATATTGAAAATAACCTGCTGAGAGGCAGGTTTTTTGATGTCAGGCTTGCTTGACATTTTGCCCAAAATATGGTATAAACCTATCTTCTTCTGTGCGTGGTGTATGCCCGCAAAGAGAAGGTTTTCCGATTCCAGATGGCTTTGGGGGCAACCCTGAGGCTGTTTGGATGTCGTTTCAAGTTCATCAAAACCTATCCAAGACGCAGCGAGGCCATAGCCCGCGCGCACAGGAGATACCCATGTCGGTCGAAACATTCACGACTGCCCTCTTCAATGAGACCATCGAGCGCACTTCGCGCGAGGCTGTCGCCAACGCGATCAACCGCGCCCGTGCTGGTGGGCAAGATCCGCGTGGCGCCATTCAGAGCGCCTTGGAAACCATGACGCGCAACCCGGCGTTCGTGGCTGAGGCTCGCCGCGTGGCCGCGACCATTCCTGGTCTGAGCTACACCCCGCACATCCTGGCGGCTTCGCTCGCCACCTGGATGCGTCGTTCCAACTTGGTCGACGCCATCCTGCCGGGTGACAACTCCGCGTTCGCAAGCGGTGCGCGCGCTATCATGCGCGTGATGCCGTCGGCGATGGTCGGGATCGGGGATAACTTCTCCGACATGTTCCGCAACTGGATCAACAACGTCCAGGCGGATCCCACCCTGCCCGAGGCGGACCGCAACGGTGCCCTGGACCGCATGTTCAGCACCCGGCTTATCCCGGGGCGCGTGTTCGTGGCAGTCCTCAACGACGCTGGCGAGATTGATCGCTACGACGACGGTGTGCCCCGGTGCACGCTGTCCGAGTGGGGCAAGGCCCACGACATGTGGGTCGCAGTCAATGCCCCCCGTACGGAGCAGCGCGGTAATGGTCGCAACCGTACGACTGTGACCGTTCCCGGTCAGCCGTTCCCGCATGACCGTGTGCCGGTTGCGCAGGCCATCCAGATCCTGGATCCTCGCGCTTCTGGTGGACGCGACATCGACGAGGTACGTCGGCTGTTCACCAAGCAGTCCTGGGCGCAGCGCCTCTCAGACGAGACTATTCAGGTCATCGTGGCGCTCTCGCGTGCTAGCCTGCAGTACAAGCGTATCGACCAGGTACTCTCCGAGGACCTGTTCAAGGACCTGCCGGACAAGGTCGACACCGACCTGATCAACCGCACCCTGGGTGCTGCTTACGCTCCGCTCATCGTTCGCGATGCGCAGAACCGTGGCAGTTTCAGTCGCGAAGACTACGACGCGGCTGTGGCCCTGATCGATCAATGGCTCGGAGGCGAACTCCAGGCTGGTAACCGGATCGTCCGGTTGGCCGTGGATGCCATCGAACGAGCTCGTGGACGTGGGTTCAACCCCATTGCCATCGTCATGGCAGTGATCGCAGCGACCTCCCCGGTCTGGACCGCGGGAGCGCTGTACTTGGCCACGTTCTTGTGGGCCATCCTGATGTTCGTCGACGGGTTCACCACCCAGCCGAACACGGTTCAGAACCTGCATGGGTTCGTGGTGTCTGGCTCCGAGTACGCCATGTACACCATGATCAAGGGCTACGTCTTGATCTGGGCCCTGACCTGGCCGTTGCCGATCTGGCAGAAGCTGATCGATCTGATCCCCGGTTTCAAGGGCGAGCAGAACTGGATGAAGTCGCTGGGTCGCAAGATCTCGGCGTTCGCCATCGTCTTTGGTGGTATGGCGGCCATGACGGCCATGCTCGAGATTGGCGTGACTTATCGCCTGCTCCTGCTCATTGGGGTGCTCACCCCGATTGCCACTGCCATGGGTTTGGTCGACATCGGCTACAACCACAAGGCGCGTCAGAAGTACGCAAACAGCGTCGGATACATCGAATTCGCGTTCGGTGTGGTGCCGGTGCTCACCGCGTTCGTGTGTGGTAGCATCAGCGCGCACACGGGTGAGTTCGTCACAGGTCTGACTCTGCTCGGCCTGCTCGCAGCTCTGATCACCAAGATCGTAGTCGCCTCCAAGTGGCTGTCGGTCGTGGCGATTTCGGTCGTGGGCCTGATCATGGCCCTGGTGGTCCATCGTGTGTCCGTGCGGCCCGTGCGCGTGGGTACGCGGTTCTACAACGTGCGCTCCAATGTGCGCTACGCCGGACTGGCCATGTTCGGCATCGTCGCGGCCATGCTCGCGTTCGTGTTCTTCGCAGAGCCGGCCGAGAAGCTGGTTCTGAGCGACGTGATCGACCCGACGGTCTCTGTCACGGACATCACAACCGTGCAGGCCAATGGCGGGTACGAGCGTGTGCGCACCCGGACGTCGGCGAGCGGGGACGAGAGGACCAAGGTCAAGGCCAAGGTCGTCCAGGCTCCGGTTCCCGTGCGTAAGAGCACGGACCTGTGCTCGAATCCGAACATGCCGGCTCGCGATCGTGCGTTGCTGTGCAAGTAGGATAATGAGGGTTTAATCCCCTCCGCGAGCTCGAGTAACCCTGTGTTACGCTCGAGAGCTCTCACCTGGACGCGATAGATCCAGGTACGAACGGGCCGGTGTCCGACTTCCACAACCTTCGGGGTGTGTGAAGTCGGCGCCGGTCTTTCATTTATTTGTTAATCTCTGTCAGTTTCAATTTTGATTCAAATTTTACTTAATTTTGATCAAATATGACAAATATTCGCTTATATCAACACCCGATGTTGATATTTTGACTGCTGTTTGCGAAATTATGGACATCGGGTGTTGATATTTTGGTGTCAGTGATGGTTGACAAAATGGGGATTTTGTGGTATAGTTGGTCGTTAGTAAATATGCTATTTGAGGGGTCAAATAAGGCAATGATGTACCCAGGAGCGAAAGTTCTTGGAACCCCCTCGACATCACTGCCTTTTTTGTACCTTCAAACCGTGGTCGTTTGCACTGTTTATCTTTTTAGTGAAAGGTAAAGAGTGGAAACGGCTACACAACCACAGAGCCGACAGCCCAGCAGGGTGAGTTGGTAGAGAAGGAGGAGCGATGATGAATCGTATCCTGAGTTTGATCGCGCTGGCCCTGCTGATGCAGGGGTGTGCGGCGCACATGAGTGTGTCTCGGTCGCCGTCTGGTGACCAGATGCAGGTTGACTACAACGGACCCGCAAACGGGGCCGTGGCGGTCATGAACGCGACGACCACCAGCTACAACGCCGAGACGGCGCGTGTGGCGGTCGAGAGCGGACAGCCGGTCTCGCTGCAGACCAACGAGAATGGCACCAACATGACCGCCGGCTACACCGGGTATGGCATGTACGGTGGTGCGTACGGTGGCGGCTACTACGGCTACGGCCAGGCCGCTCCGGACGTCATCACCGTGGGCCCTGGCCCTGGTGGCGTGATCCCGGTCCAGTCCGGTCCGGGTCTTCCCGTGCTCGGTCAGACCGGCTACACGGTCAGCCCTGTCTTTAGCGGCAGTGCGGTGAATCCGAGCACCAAGTGTCCGGAGAATCCGACTACGGTCGATGAGCTCGCTGCGTGCGTCCGCGAAGAGCGCGCGCGCAATGACTGGCAGACCGAAGCCATCGGCACCCTCGCCAACCCCTAAGAGGTCGGTTTGAGGATGTTCTCGAGTCGGCCACGCACATCAAAAACGCGTGGCCGGCTCATCAAAGAGTACGGCCCCGGAGGAACCCCATGAAGACCATCGAAACCATCCTTCTGGCCGTGCTGGCCGTCCTTTTCCTGACCACCCCCCAGACCGCCAGCGCCGATGACCTCGACGACTGGTACGCCGACAAGCGCACGGAGTGCCTCGGCACTCGCTACAGCGACCTCCTGGAGGTCCAGACGCTGCGTGTGCAGCAGTGCATCCTGGTCGCGCAGATCGCGGTCATGGAAGCACGGCTGGAAACCGCGGATGAGCGGCTCACGCAGAACCTCGGCGCGCAGATGGACGAGATCAACATCCAGATCCGCGAGGTTCAGGGCCAGATCGTGTCCATGCAGAGCGAGGCCGAGCAGGTGCAATCCGTGCCGACTCAGCCCATGCCGGGCCCGATCGTGCAGCAGCACGCTCAGCAGGCCCCGCAGCGGGTCGTGTACGGTGGCACCAGCCATCGTCGAGTGTCCACTCCCAGCCGCGTGAGCGTCAGCGAGCTTCCTGGCTCGGGTCGGATGCACCTGGAGCGTCTGAGCTCTGGTGCCAAGAAGTGGGCCGAGGGTTACTCCGAGGTTCGCGTGGTGGGTATCAACAAGGGCCAGCCCATGCCGGTCTCGGCCGAGCCAGGACAGCCCTCCGGCTTCGTTCCGGTCTACGCAGACCTTGACGGCGACGGTGAGACCGATCCAGTGGCCTACAAAGGCGTGGATCCCCAGCGAGTTCAGAGCATCTGGATGAACTGGAAGTCGAGCGACGACATCGTCGTCTGGTACTTGGTCCCGCTCGAAGGTGAGTACGAGGAAGTCCTCGATCCCTACTCGGGCCTGCTCGTGCACCACCAGGTGTGGGTCAAGGTCCCTCAGAATGGGATGGGTCGCGCTCGCTACGGAGGCAACTCCAAGGGTGGGTCCTGGGCCTACGACGGCACCGAAGGTGAGCGAGTCTGGAACTAGATCCAGCAAGGGTTGCTCATGCAGCAATCCTGACCGTGGGAACGCCACGGCAAAACAACACGACACCCTCGAGTACCTACTTCGCTACGACGCGAAGTAAGGGCTCGAGGGTGGTTGTTTTTATCAAACAAAAAACCCGGATTACTCCAGGTTTTATTGTTTCTTTGTTTTGGAACTAGGTGCTTGCTACGTCTACAAGTGATGCGATCACGAAGTCTGCGATAGCGTAAGCTGCAATGATGAGCACGAGCCCGATAACAGCTTGGCTAAGGAGTTTCTTGGCAGTCTTTACCTTGTCATCTTCACCTTGTGAAGTGAGGTAAAGGAAACCTGCGTAAACCACGAGCACAACGAAGATGATACCGAGCACTGAGAGAAGCACAGCAATGATGTTTCCAATAAGAGTAGGAAGATCATTTTGTGAGTCAGCTCCGATTCCTGTTGCTACTGTGTCGAGGTGTTCGCCAGCCTCTGACAACTGTGCGTGCGCTGCCATTGGTAGGAGAAGCACAGGTAGGGTTGAGAGCCAGGCTCCATATTTGTGGAAGAGCTTTTTCATAGGTATGTGTTAACGGCTAATTGGTTATTTGAAATTATTCTGTTATTGGAGCTCCGGCATCTGCTGCATCGCCGATTTCTTGAACAATGAAGCTAGTAAAGGCGTATGCTCCAATGATGATAATGAGACCTAGTAGGGATTGTACAAGCATTGCTTTGCCTTTTTTTACCTTTGTCTCATCTCCCATTGCTGTCATATACATGATACCGGCATACACAGTAATAACAAGGAAGATAACTCCACTTACTGCAAGCAAGGCACCAATGAGGTTTCCTGCAAAACCGGTAAGTGTTCCTCCGGTGTCGTAGGTTCCAGCTGCAGCGTCGTCGATGCCTGCAGAGATCGTGCTTGTTACGTCAGCGGAAACAGGTGTTGGAGTGAATGCAAGCATGAGTCCAGCAAGTGCGAACGCAGCTACAATGATAAGAGCGATTTTTGACGTTTTTGTCATAGGTTTTTTTGCTAGCTAACCTTGCTCTCTAGAGAAAACTCTCGGGGGCAAGGCAAGCCCCCATCCGAAATGGATAGGGGAATGACTTTTATATTAACCGCTTTCGGCTCCACCTCCAGTTGAAGTTGCTGCGAGGATCGAGTCGATAACAAAGCTTGCAATTGCGTATGCTGTGAGCACGATAACCAAACCAATGATTCCAGAGAAGATAAGCTTCTTTGCGTCTTTGACTTTGTCGTCGTTTCCTCCAGCAGTCATCCACTTGAATCCACCGAGAAGAACAATAACCACAGCAATGATTCCGAGGAATCCAAGTGCGATACGAATGATCTGTGCGATTGTGTCGACAAGATCTGCATCACCGAGTCCTGCGCTTGCTGCGAAGGTGTCTCCATCAGTGTCACCAAAGAGATCACTTGCTCCAAGAGCTTGAGCGTGTGCGCTGTTGATACCGATGAACATGAGTGCACCGATAGAAAGCACGATTGCGGCACCTAGAAGGTAACCAACGTGTCGTTTAGATAATGTATACATAGACGTCACCCCCTTTTGTGATCCCAGGTTAGTCCCAGGAACAAAGGAAATTATACAATTATGAAATAAATTAAGAAGTTTTGTTATATTTTACCGGTTTTTCCAGGATTCAGGTAATAAGATATCCACACGAACCCGTAGAAAAACTAGATTGTGCCGGATTCTAGTGCTGAGACAACAGCTTTTACGAGTGCGTAGGACATGATAATCATTGCAATTCCGATTGAAGCCCAGATGAGTGTGTCTTTACCCTTTTTGATTTTGTCCGGAGAGCCCATGGAGGTCAGCCAGAGAAAACCACCCCAGATGAACATGAGGAGTGCGAGACCTCCCACGACTCCAAGCAGGGCTTGGATGAGGCGTGCGATGACAACGTTGATGTCACCGCCTGTTGTGAGCGGGTCGTCGAGCTGTGTTGCAAGTGCTGCGCAAGGGAGTGACAGCATTGTGATTGAATAAGCAATTATTTTTTTCATATTGTTTTATTCCTATTCTGAGTAGGTTCCATCCCATGTCCAGTATTGGCAACATTGATTATTGACTCCTCCATCGCACAAGTCTTTTTTGCAAGTCGATGATTTATAGTAATTCCCAAAAATTTCTTTATCTGCCTCTTCAGTAGTGTTGGTTTTATCAAGGCACTTAAATTCTGAGAAATCCCCTCCAATAGGGCTGTAGTATTTTTCTAGGGTTTTTCCGCCGTATTGTTGTGTGCATTTATCTACGCAAGTAAGATCGCTTGTACAGGTTTTATTAAGACCGCATGGACGACTTATTGTTTCTTGAACACAGGTGTAGTAACCATCTGCTTCTGGGTATGGAGAAAAGAAAGTTCCTGACACAAGAGCGCTTTCAAGGGAATGGATTCCTAGGAAGGCAAACATGACAATGAGAAGGCCCATGGTGGAAACGGTGAGGTATTTCTTTCCTTTTTGAACATTTTCTTGTTTTCCTGCTGAGGTGAGCATGTAGATACCACCGATGACGTACATCAGAAGTACAATCGCTCCGACGATGCCTAAGATGTAGTTACCCACGTTTGCAAATACTGTCATGATGTCAGCGAGGGAGCAGGTTCCTGAATTTCCGCATTCTTTTGAAATGTCTTGCATGAGAGGTCCAACCTCAAATTTTTCGCATGTTGAGCCAGTGTTGCAAATACCGCTGTCGTAGGCTAAACCAACTTGTGGTGCAAGCAGGAGCAGGAAGAGGAGTGTTGAAAGGAGAATCCTGCGGATCATAGAGTTTGGTTCACTTTGTTTTGAGCATCTTTAAGAGCGCGCTCTTGCTCTTCGCCTGCTAGGAATGCGTCGACAAGGTCAAGGAGAGCTTCTTCGGCAACAGTGACTTCGTCTCCTTTGTACCAACTCTCAGCTGTGAGTGTTTGTCCTGCAAATACAGAGAGCACTTCGTCATCGATTTGGTCGTTGATGAGAGATCGAAGGGCTGTTGGTTTTTTGGCGGCGCTTAGATAGCTGCCAACACGGTCTGCTGAGGCTGCGAATTCGATAAAGTCCCAAGCCCAGTCTTCGTGATCTGTTGATTTGGCAACGGTTTCAACCCAGTAGTTTGCGTAGTTTACGGTTTTTCCTCCGTCGATCTGAGGAAGCGGGGCAATTCCAAGGTTCATTTTTTCGTTTGCGGTCATGATGAGGTCACGGTGGTAGGAGTAGCCAAAGAAGTAGGCTGTTGCTCCGCTTGCAAAAGCATCAAACGAGTCTTCCATGTCTTCATTCCATGTGTAGACTTGTTTGAGTGGGTTGGCAAAGTCTGTGTAGAAACGTGTGGCTTGACCAGCGTAGTATTCCCCGTCGACGTCGTTTCCAAATGTGGCCCGTCCGCGTGAGTCTGTCATTGCAGTGCCGTTTTGCATCATGAGTACAGAGATGATGTCAAAGGCGCGCTCAACGTTCTGGCTTGTTCCAATAGCAGCACCTGATTGTTTGATTTCTTCTTCAGATCCAATGCTAGTGAGCAAAACAACTTGTTCTTGGAATTGAGTCCAGTCCAAAGCAGCTTCTGGAATACCAGCGGCGTTTAGCAGGTCTTTGTTGTAAAAGAGAGCAAGTGTATCAACTCCCATTGGGAGGCCAAAGATACGATCTTCTGCTTCGGATTTACTTGAAGCTTTGTATGAACGAATAACATCTTCTGCAACTACGTCAACAAAATCGTTCTTGAGCGTCCTCTGAGAGATAGTTGGTTCTTCTTGGATTGTGCAAACTGTTTCTTTTTTGATGCTACCCCGCGTTTCACAGTAGGGAATGCTCACAGAGTCTGGCATTGGCAGGATAAGGCTTTCGTAACCTCCAAGCCAGGTGTTGTGAACTGAAAAGATGTCTGGTCCTGTTCCTTCTGCAAAAGCTCGGATGAGCTCGTCTTCGTATTCGTCAAAACGCAGTTCTCGATATGTGAAGGAAACGTTTGGGTGGATTGACTGGTATGACCTCATGATCGAGTCAAATGTTTCGTCATCGTCAAACACACGCCAGACTGAGAGTGTGACAGAGGTGTTTGCTGCGCGTTCTGCTGAAGAAGGGCCTCCACAACCGGATCCGACTAGCGCGAAAACGAGAATGAGTAGAATGAAGCGAAATGAACGAGGGTTCATAAGTTCTTTGTTGTCTTTTTGAGGTAGCTTTTGAGACTTCGGCCGATTTCTGGGTGTTTGAGACCGAGTTCGATTTGGGCTTTGAGGAATCCGAGCTTGTCTCCACAGTCATAGCGGGTTCCGTCGAAGACACAACCGTAGAGCGCTCGTCCTTGTTTGATGTATTCAGCAAAGGCATCAGCGAGGCGAATCTCTCCTCCCTTTACTGCTTTTACTTTTGGAAGCAAACGAAGGAGTTCTGGGGTGAGGATCTCGCGACCGATGTGCACGAGGTTTGAAGGAGCTTCTTCAACGGATGGTTTTTCAACAAACTTGTTTACTTCCCAGACTTTGTCTGAGACCTGCACACCATCGATGACTCCGTAGCGATACACTTCCTTTTTTGGAACTTCCATGAGTGCAGTCACTGGGTCTTCGTATTTGTGATAGACATCCATGAGTTGTCTGAGGGCAGGTTTTTTTCTGCCTGAGTCGATGATGTCGTCTCCAAATAAGACAGCGACAGGTTCGTGGGCTTCGATGAACGGAATTGCTGATAAAATTGCGTGTCCATCTCCAAGTGGTTTGTTCTGACGGACGAATGCGAACTTGGCAAGTTTTCCAATGGCGGCAACTTCGGCATAGACTTCGTCTTTGCCTTTTTGTTGCAGTCGGTACTCGAGTTCGAAGTTGCGGTCGAAGTGATCTTCGATAGCTCGTTTTCCAATTGCGGTAACGAAAATAATCTCTTCAATACCACTGGCAACGGCTTCTTCAACAATGTATTGAATGATTGGTTTGTCGACCACAGCCAGCATTTCTTTTGGCTGGGCTTTTGATGCCGGGAGGAAACGGGTACCCATTCCTGCGACCGGAATAATTGCTTTTCGAATCTGCATAGAATTACTCTTATTATAGCGGATTTGATCGCATTCAAAAACCGCTCTCTGTGGAAGCGGTGATCGGCTAACTTTTTGAGACATGAAAGAGGATGAAGACAAGAGCTGCAAAGGCAAGAGCTGTAAATACCCAGAATCGATAGTCAGAGAGAATTGAATGCATAATTAGGTGATTCTTGAAGGTTTGTTTTGCTTTATGATACTCTTTTGCGTGAAATCTGAATATGTTTGGAGAGGTGCCAGAGTGGTCGAATGGGACTGACTCGAAATCAGTTGTGCGGCTTATACCGCACCGAGGGTTCGAATCCCTCCTTCTCCGCCAAATAAAAACACTCAGTTTGTCTGGGTGTTTTTATATTGATGTGAGTGTTGCGTGATATACTTGGATCAGTGATTTTCACAATCAAAAATATGAAACTTCGTTCAATTCATCATAAGCATTATTTTTTGCAGGGTATAAATCCTGTTATTCGTTTTTTGATTATTTCTGATACGGTCATTGTTGGTGCAGCAGGATTGCTTGGGCCGGTATTTGCTCTTTTCATTGAAGATTTTATTGTTGGTGGGAATGAGGCTGTGGCTGGGATAGCTGCGGGTGTTTATCTTCTTTCAAGAAGCATCTTGCAGATTCCGGTTGCACATCTTATTGATCGTATTCGAGGTGAGAAGGATGATTTTTGGTTCATGTTCAGTTTCTCTCTTTTGATGGGGATTATCCCACTTCTTTATCTTGTTGTTCATACACCAATGCAACTGTATTTTGTTCAGTTTTTGCTTGGTGTGTTTACTGCATTTACCTTTCCGTCATTTATGGCGATTTTTACAAGGCATATTGATAAGAAAAAGGAAGGGACAGAATGGGGTGTGTATTTTACGCTTACAGATGTTGTAAGCGCGCTTCTTGCGGTTGTTGGTGGGTATATTGCAACAACAAGCGGTTTTCATTCTTTGATTGTTCTTGTGGTGATCTTGTCGGTTGCAGGGGCGCTCTTGTTGTTGCCGATTAAGCCATACTTGCTAAAGCGAACATAGAATTTTAAAACCCTCGTTTCCAGCGAGGGTTTTTTGTTTTCTCTATTGTTTTATTCAGTCTGATCGGACTCAGTTTCATGTGTTTGTGTTGGTTCGGTAAGTATGACGCGATAGTCGGCGATTGATTTGGCCATTCCGATAAGTTCGCCGCGGGTTACTTTATTTCCATCAGCGGAGATAGATACAAGCGTGCTGTAGTCATTGAAGTAGAGTTGATCAGTAAACTCACATTTACCTGGGAACCCTTCGACCTCTGATTCCATGCAAGACGGGAAGTCCCAGATGTCTACAATAAGGGCTGTGTTGTAATCATTGAGCCAGAGTTCTTCGGTTTGGTATTTCCTAAGGCCTGGTTCGTATTCTTCTAGGTAGGTGCTTGGTCGATAATCGATCTGCATGAAGCGCCAGCCGTCACGCTCGTACACAAGGGATACAGTTCCAACTGGAAGTAGGTCGTTTGGCTCAGTGTAGACAGCAATTGCTTGAAGCTTAGCTCCGTATGTTTCTGTTGGTGCGAGAAAGTCTACGTCTGTGTAGTTTGAGATGTCCTCGGTGTGCTCTAGGCGCACGATTCCGTCAACTTCTGGAAGCAGGGGGACAGGCACGGGTTCTTGAAGCCAGGTGATGAGTCTGAGAATGATCGTGGCGACAATGATAATAATGAGGACCGGAATGGCACAGCCGGAACCATCGCCTGAGGAATTTTTGAATTTACTTCGAACGAGTTTTCTGGCGAGCATTGGCATAGAGAACTGCGATTAGGACCCAAGTCAGTATCGCGAGGTCGTTTTTAAAATAAGGAACATCGACAAGTCCGTGGATTGTCATCTGGGCAAGCGCAAAGAATGCGATTGCAGAGGGGTTTTGCACGGCGGTGCTTGGTTTTGATTTGAGGATTGCTAGTGCAAGTACAAGAAGAGCGATGAGTCCGAGGGTTCCAAGTTCAGTCCAGATGTTGAGGACAAAGTTATGTGGGTACTGGAAGATTTCGTAGTGTGTTGCGTTGTGGTATGGCTCAAGGGCAGTTGGGTAACCGTTTAGACCTGCGCCAAGCATCCAGTTATCTGAGAGCATTGAAGAAGTTTCTTCCCATTGGGATAGGCGCACACCCCCTGAGTAGTCTTGGAGAGTGAGTTTTGATTGGAGAGTGGGTGAGAGCACGACGATGATAAGCAGAAGGACTGAAAGAGCAATAGTAAATAGTCGCGTGCGGCAATGAATGAGTCCTACAAGGAGCATTGTTGCAACAACGGAAACAATTGCAGCTTCAGATTCGCAGAGCATGAGTGCTCTAATGGATAGAACAGCAGCCGGAATCCAGATCACCCAATTGTTTTTGTCTTTGAGTTTTAGTAGAGAGATGATAATGATTGGACCCAAGTAGAGTCCAAGAGCATTTGGATAGTCAAAAACACTTGTTACGCGCCGTTCAACATCCCATGGAGCAGGGATTCCTAGACCTGTGAGAGCTTGCACGAATGCAACAAGGCTCAGGATGATCGCAGATACACCCAGGGTGCGGAAGAGATCGTTTGCACTGACGCGTTTGTTTAGAATCTCGAGTCTCACAATAAGGAAAAGGAGAATTGGTTCGAGTAGGTATGCTTTGAAGATTCCAATAGCAGAAAAGGTGTCTGGAGCAACTGCGACTCCAATGATTCCAGCGAGCAAGAAAAGTATGATTGAAAGTTTGAGAAGTTCGGGGAGTTTGAAGAGCTCTTTTATCTGTTTGCGATTCTTTGTGAGCCAGACAATCAAAAAACCGAGCACAAGAAGCTCGAGTAGAGTGGATGGGATGCCAAAGAGTTCAAAACGTAGTAGGTAGGACGGCAGAGTTGCTACAAGAAGCATGAGCCCAAAGCGTGGGTTTTTCCAAGAGAGTCCAGCGTGCAGGGCTGCAATCAAAATGTAGATAGAGGCGATCATGAGGTTTGTCCTTTGAGAAGGGTTTTGAGCTCAGAGGTGTCGATGGCTTTTAGTGTGATGGCAGCGGCGATGTAAACAAGTCCGCCGATAAGAATATCGAAGACAACATGAATTTCAGGGAGGGCAAGCAGGACTCCATACATAAACACACCGGCTGCAAGTGCTTTGAGCGCGACTGTGAGGTTTGGTTTTGCTCCTGTCACGCGATAGACAACTGTGAACGTGAGGATTGAGATTACGGCTTCAGAGAAAAGGGTCACCCAGACGGCTCCCCACATTCCGTAGTCTGGGATCAGCCAGAGATACCCTGCAACAGACAAGATGGCCACAAAAAGATAGCCCCAGGTCATAACGCGTTGTTTGTTGATGGCGACGATCAGGTGGCCATAGAGCGCGCTGATAAAGACTCCGATGAGTGCGAGGGTGAGAAGTGCGAGGACTGGTCCGGCATCGACAAAATCTTTTCCTGCAATGAGGGCTACGAGCTCGGGTGCAACGACTTGTGCTCCAATTACGATAGGAATAATAGCGAGCATGAAGATATCAAATGTTTTTGCTGTGCGACGTCGGAATTCATGAATTTTGTTTGCACTCCAAGCTGCTACAAGGGTTGGGAGTACAAGTCCCATGAACATGACTGGGAGTACAGTGAGGACATCGAGGATTCTGTAGGCAACTCCGTAGAGTCCGACTTCGGTGTTTTCTCGAAAGTAAGCCAGGAACAAGATGTCACCCTTTAGATAGAGGAGGTTAAAGATAATTGAGAGCGCGATAGGCCAAGATCTAGAAAAGATGGTTTTCCAAAACTTCCATTCAAAGCGTGGCGAGACTTTTACAAACGGTTTAGCAAGACGGATCATGGCAAAGAGCCAGATAGCGTTTGCGATCACAGCGGCCAGGATCATTTCAACTACTCCAGGGCGTAGCCAGGCAAATAGGCAAACAAAGCCAAGGAGCACGATTCGGTTAATGAGTTCGGCAAGGGCTGATCGCCACATGCTTTCATGTCGCTGGAAGATTCCGACCAGCATAGTGGCACCGCCCATCAAGAAATAGGCGAGTGCACCAATGAGTACAGCTGATTGAACTGTGCTTGAATAGGGGAGGGCGAGTACTGAAAGCGGGGCAAGGCTAAAGAGAAGGAGGCCTGAGACAAGGCGCAGGCCAAAGAAGTTTCCGACCACGCGGTCTTCGTCCACTCCTTTTTCTGAGATCATCACAACAAGCGTGAGGGTGAGTCCAAAGTCAACCACAACTCCAAACATTTGTAGATAGGTAACGGCTGTTGTGTACTCTCCAAAGCTTTCTGTTCCAAGAACACGTGTGATTATGGCAATCGCAAAGAGCCCCACAAGAACTGAAAGGGCTTTTCCAACGAGTTGGATTGAGAAGTTTGAGGCTAAAGATCGCGGGGAAATCATAATGTCTATAGTGTAGCAGAAACGTTGATAAACTGTGAATTGATTTTTGATCAAAAAAATGGTAAAATCTCTTTGAAATATGACAATTCTTTCCACTAGAGAAACCTATGCATCTCGGGGAAGAGCAGCCACACACATTTGGTTGGTTTTGCTTGCTCTTATCCTTGTTACAGCAGGGGTCTTTTTATTTTCATGCCCGGCTGAGGCAGCTTCAAAGAAAGGCTTTGAGGCGCTTCAGGCCATTGCACCGAAACAAGGATTTACCATGGAACCTGGCGCTACGCAACAGGTTATGATTGGCTTCCAAAATATCGGTGAAACGACCTGGACCAAAGCTGGTGGATCCTACGTATCTATTTATACGTATGATCCAAAGTACCGACACTCTGATTTTGAAGCAGACGATTGGGAGGACTGGACGCAAGCCGCGCTTCTTCATGAGTCATCCGTAGTGCCTGGGCAAATTGGTCACATCTATTTAACACTTGAAGCCCCAACGCACGAAGGACGATACGAAGAAACGTTTTACCTTGCCGCTGAGAATACAGCCTGGATTCCAGGTGGTGAGTTTACGCTCGTGATTAACGTTGGTGAGACAGAGAAGGCAAGTAGTTCGAGTTCGTCTTCAAGCTCAAGCACAGCAACCACCTCAACAGATGGAGAAGCATCTCCTGAAACAGATGGTTTGTCAGCAATGATTCTACTTCGCTCAGTAAAAGGAATGATTCAAGCTAAGGCAGGTGAAGAGATCAAATATAAGGTTGGTGTGAAGAACACAGGTGCTACCACTTGGACGACACGTGAGATTGTCACGGGGGATTATGCGATTGCATCTTCTGACACCGAGCATTCATCGTGGGTGAGTTCGACTCAGCTTGTGGTAAACGATTCAGGGTCTGTGAAGCCAGGCGCGCTCGATTTTCTTGAGTTTACATTCGAAGCACCTTCAACAAAGGGAGAACATAATGTTCAATATCGTTTGGTTGTGAATGATGCGGTTGTTCCAGATTTTTACATTGATATTCCTGTGAACGTGACGTCTGGTGCTGCAACGATTATTAATGAAGAAATCACAGTTGACGATTCAACGATTCAGGCTGATCGAATGATCGATGAGCCAATCATGCGTATCGGACTTCTTACAATCGATGAGGAGACTGATTGGGTAACTGAGATTAGTTGCAACACTCCGTGGAAGCTTAAAGACAGTGAAGAAGGACTTCTTGGTGTGATGGAAGCAAATGAGTCTGTGCGCGCGTTTTATAAGAATCAACGATATTACTTTAATAGAGGGATGGGTATTGAGGAGACTCACAAGTATCTGAGGTTTGTTCCAGATGATGAGGATGCTATTTGTGAGATCGAGAACTTTGATAGGCGAGCAACACGCAATGCTGCATATGCTGACAATACATTCCGCGACACGCTTGAGCTTCAGTATATTCCGTATAAGGATGAGGTTTGGGTGATCAATGAGCTTCCAGTTGAGGAGTATCTCTACGGACTTGCTGAGACGTCTGATTACTCTCATGAAGAGTTTAAGAAGACACTTTTGACAGTGGCTCGAACCTACGCGCTCTACCACTTTGAGCGAAATTCAAAGCATCATGGGTACTTTCACATGAATGCGTATGCTGATGATCAGGTGTATAAGGGATATGAGTATGAGAATCGACATCCTTCAATTAAGGAGTCCGTTGATGACACAATTGGAGTTACGGTGAGTTACAACAATGCTACAGCTATCACGCCTTACTTCTCTCGATCAGATGGACGCACTCGGGATTGGTCAGAAGTTTGGGGCGGAGACGTTCCTTGGTGTAAAGGAGTTGCTGCTCCGAATGATGCAGCTGCTGGACGCACGCTTTGGGGGCATGGAGTTGGAATGAGCGCGACTGAGGCACTTGATATGGCTGAAGAGGGGGATAGTTGGGAAGATATTTTGCACTATTTCTATACAGATATTGATCTTACACGGCGATGGGAGTAGGTAGAATCGTCACAATCTTAATAGCAATAATCGTCGCAGTTTCACCTGCGACGGTTTTGGCATCAGATTCCTTGCAAGAGGTATATGAGGTGCGAGGGGATTTGCAGGCGGCGTTTGATGCGGATACGGGTTTGGCTATTGCTGGAACTGCGGCTGGATTTCTGCTCGATCTTGAAGAGTGGGCGCGGCAATACGGCTGGGCAGAGCATGCAGAGTTGCGGTCGTATGGGCCTGAGAGTGGAGATGGGGTGCCGGTACGTGTAGGAATGAATGAGATTGAGAGCGAGATTGATTCAACGGCGTATGTTGTGATGGACAGGTCGACTGGAAAGATTTTGACGGTGAAGCAAGAGAACAGGCAATGGCCGATTGCATCACTCACCAAGCTAGTGACAGCAGATGTTGTTCTTGATAGCGGTGTGAGCATGAGCGCAATTGGAGATGTGCTTAACAGCGACAATGTTGGTGGAGCGCGGCTTTGGGTTGAGGATGGTGATACATTTACAGTTGAAGATCTTTTTTATGCAACACTTGTTGCGAGTGCGAATAATGCGGCCAATGCGCTTTCGCGAACAGCTGGGTATACTCGTTCTGTTTTTCTTGAGCAGATGAACGCGCGAGCTGAGGCATTGAATCTTACGAAGACAGCCTTTGTTGATCCAACCGGGATTGAGCTTGGGAATGTATCCACAGCGCGCGAGATGGCGCGGATTGCTCGGCATGTGTTTGAGCAAGATGAGATTAGAAGGTTTAGCACAACGGCTTATAGGTACATTGATGTACTTACGACAGGTGAGAGCAAGAAGATGACGAACACAAACTGGATGCTTTGGAAGAGCGACTATGATGATGTGTATGTGACAGGTGGGAAGACGGGATATCTGATTGAGTCTGGTTGGAATGTGGTTGTCTCGCTTAGGCCGAGTGCGTGGCAGACGGATGAAGAGCTACTTATTGTGGTGTTTGGTGCAGCGTCGAGAGGGGATTCGTTTGTTGATGCAAATAAGCTTGCTGACTGGGCATGGGAGAATCATGAGTGGCAGCTAGCAGATTAAGCAATTAGAAAAAGAGGCTCAGGCCTCTTTTTTGTTTATTTTACTGTGGATTTGACCTTTCCTTTTCCTGTGCCTCCCATTGCGCTGAGGCGTTTTTTGTCTTCTTCTACGAGTTTGGTTACGAGTTCTTTTACATGCTCTGGGTTGTCGATATTTTTGAAGTGGAAGCGTCCGCGCTCACCTGCTGTTTGGACATAGACTTGGCCGTAGGTGAATACGGTTTGGATGATGCCGTGGATTTCTGCGGTGGTGTCTTGGACGGCTGCTAGGTCTAGCTCTGAGGCAATGCGGTTAAACAAGCCTTCTTGCTCGATGTTGATGATGCGTTCGTTGGTAACGATCCAGGTGTCTAGGTAGTAGTCTGTAAATTCGAGAAAGGCAAAGAGCCAGACCGAGAGGAAGTAGATGCTTCCAACTGTCACAAAGAGAGGTCCAATCATTGGGTGCTCAAGCCAGATTGTTACAACGTCCCAGAAATACCATATGATAACTGCTGGGATGATGGTGAGCACAAGAAAGGCTGTGACAATAGAGAGGAGTGCAAACCAGTGTCTGCGCAAAAACAAAATAACTTTTTCGTTTTCTCTTTGGTTTGGAAGATGGTCTAGTCTCATCATAAGCCCGGGAAGAGATCTTCGTTGTAATACTCAACAGCACTGCTTAAGGTGATTGGTATGCTCCAGTCGTATTCCATAAGCATAAACACAGATGCACCGATAAGAAGGATGGTTCCGCCAGCAAAGACGGTTACGATTATGTACAATCCAAAACCATACACTCCGTAGCGAACAAGGTGGTAGATATTGAAGAGGCTGTAGATAATGTAGAACAGCATGTACGCGCCGTAGACAATGAGGAATACGGCAATCGGGATGCTGAGTGTTGGCATGTCGAACATATCATGAATATTGTAGCACAGAATTGTTTAGAAAAGTTTATCAATTACAAAACCCTCTAAATTGTTTAGAGGGTTTTGGTTGTGCTAGTAATTTCTAATTAAGTCGTTTCTTGACATGCTTGTGCCTGGCACATCTGTACTGGCTTGGCCTACCACGCTTGGAGTATCTACTTCCGGTGGGTCAAGTACAGGATCTGGAATGTCGTTTTGGTTGTCTGGGGGCTGTGTACATGCGCCTTGATAGCAATACGATTCACACTTGTAGTAACCATGCTTTACATCATTGTTCTTACACATGAATTCATTTAAGAAGCAACGAGCGTCTTGGTTTGGATCACATTCTGGAACCTCGCTAAGTATTTCACCAGTTACCACGAGCTGTCCATCGATTGTTGCTGTGTCTGAAACAAGTACACATACATCTTTGCCTATCACTGTGTCTTTTGTTGCAATGCCGAAGTCATACGGCTTAAATCCATTGTCAGTGTCTTGGCACATTGGCCCGTTTGGATTATCTGAAGGAGGTTCGTCTTCTGGTGGTTCGTCTTCTGGTGGGATTTGGTCGTCTCTTTTTTCTTCTTTGCAGTTATTGAGTTCATTGCTTTCTGTTACAACATCGTTTGCATCAATACATGCTTTTACGCTTGAGAAGTCTTTGAGATATTGAGGTTGTAGAAGAGATTGCCCGTTTGATTTGAGGAAAACCTGATCGTTTAGTGTTGACCAGCTATAGGTCCATTCAAGGTTTCCGTCGATGTAAATGTAGGTGTGGCCAGATGTTGTTGTAACCTCTGAACCAAGGTTTTTCATCATGATTGAGAGGATTCCACTACGATCGATTCCAATGCTTGAAACAAGGAGGTCAGGTAGTTGCTCGTCATTAACCTCGCGGTCTTTGCACCAAGGATCGCAGTCTGTAAGGCATGACTCTTCATTGGTTTTGCATTGGTTATAACCTTGGTTCGATGTGCTGGAGTTTTCACATTGTTTTCTTTGGTCCTCGCAGTAATCCACACAGGTGTTTTCAACAGATACAGGGGTGAACCATGGGTCGCAGTCGCAAAGGCAGTCTGCGCTCTTGTCGGCACATTCTGAGTTTGATCCGCCTGCTGTTTTGCAGTCATCAAAAATTTTTCTGCAGGCATCCTTGCAGACATTTTCATTACCATTTGAACTTGATCTTTGAGTATCAAGTTTTACGTATCCTGATGCGTAACCGATCGCACCCAGTCCTGTGATGAGAAGGACAGCGACAGCGACTTTTGTTCCAACAGATACCTTTGTTGCAACTTTTGTTGATTGTGACATAAAGTTTTTTTACGTTTGTATGTTCATTGTATCAAAACTACGCTACTCCGTTTTTGTTTTCCACAGATCAACGATTTTTTTGATGACGTCTGGGGTTACCTCAGGAGCCACTCCTGTACTAATGGCTGCCTCTGAAGTACTGATTTGTTCGAGGTGTCGAGATAGTGCACGTTCGGCTTTTTCTATTTCGAGTTCATCTGGAAATTCCTCATCAAGTTTATCCAGTTCGTCTATTACTTCTCTCAGGCGCTTCTTTTCTGTTTCGATTCGTCTGATGAATACTTCTTTTGATTCTACTTGCTCGATAAGATCGGCGTGTGAGAGCGCGGCATCAATGGATACTTTTGCACTTGCTTCATCAAGTAGGTCTAAGGCTTTGTCTGGAAGATATCTGTCGGTAATTGCTTCTGAGAGTGTTATTGCGCTCATGAGCGTTTCGTCTGGAATGGTGACATGGTGGAATTTTTCGTAGACATTTTTGATGCCTTTCAAAATTGCGAAAGTGTCTTCATTTGTAGGTTCACCAACAAGCACTGGTTGAAATCTTCGGTTGAGTGCATCGTCAGGCTTGATGAATTTTTCATATTCTTTCCAAGTGGTTGCACCCACAGCTTGAAGGTCTCCTCGAGCGAGTGCTGGTTTTAGAATATCAGAAACATTCATTGCACCTTCAGCGCCAGAGGCTTGCTCGATCATATGCATCTCATCGATGAACAAGATAATTTTTCGTCCCATGGATTCAATCTCTGAGGTGAGTTGTTGCATGCGCTTTTCAAATTCACCACGATATTTTGTTCCTGAGATGATCCCTGTTAGATCAAGCGAAAGAACTCTCTTGTTTTTGAGAGTGTCTGGTACGTAGCCTTTGTGAATGCGTCTTGCCAAGCCTTCAATAATGGCTGTTTTTCCTACACCAGGTTCACCCAGAAGAAGAGGGTTGTTTTTTCTTCGACGAGACAAGATGTGGATTACTCGTTCGATTTCGTTTTCTCGACCGATAACAGGGTCAAGATGTCCTTCTTCAGCAGCTTTTGTTAGATCGTTGGTGTACGTTTCAAGAATTGATGATCCTGCTCCTGGGATAGGGGAGCTTTTCCCTTTTTTTGCTCTGTCCCAAAGTATTAATGCACCAATAACAAGAATGACTCCGACGATTGTAATTGGGGAAAGTGACTCCATAGATTTTGTTATAAAGAGTTTGGATTGTTCAAAGAAAGATGCTTGTACGCATGGTCTGTTGCGATACGTCCGCGCGGTGTGCGCTGCAAGAAGCCGATTTGGATAAGGAATGGTTCATGGACGTCTTCGATGGTTTGGATTTCTTCTTGCGTGGCTGCTGCGATGGTGCCGAGTCCAACTGGACCACCGTTGAATTTATGGATGATGGATTCGAGGATGCGTCTGTCTGTTTGATCAAGTCCCATGTGGTCAACGCGGAGTAGGTCAAGGGCGTCTTGGCAGAGAGGTGCGCTCACTTTTCCATCGGCTTTGACTTGGACGTAGTCACGCACGCGTTTGAGAAGCCTGTTTGCGATTCGTGGAGTACGGCGTGAGCGGCAGGCGAGTAGGTCGACGGCATCATCGTGCACGTGGGTATCGAGAAGTTTTGAGCTGCGGCGGATGATGTCAGCAATGTGATTGTCTTCGTAAAAGTCTAGGTGGAAGGTTGCACCGAATCGGTCTCGGAGCGGGGAGGAGAGAAGTGAGAGTCTTGTGGTTGCTCCGATGATGGTGAAGCGCTCGAGGTTCAGGCGTAGTGTGCGCGCGGTCGGGCCTTTTCCTACGATGATGTCCAGGGCGTAGTCTTCCATGGCTGGGTAGAGGACTTCCTCGATGGTTTTGTTCATGCGATGGATCTCGTCGATGAAGAGGATATCACCGCGTTCTAAGTTTGAAAGGATGGCTGCTAGGTCTCCAACGCGTTCAAGAGCTGGGCCTGAGGTGACACGTACCTGGGAGCCCATTTCGTTTGCGATGATGTGCGCGAGTGTGGTTTTGCCCAAGCCTGGATTTCCATAAAGAAGAACATGTTCGATTGGTTCTTCGCGTTTTTTCGCCGCCTCCATAAAGATGTGGAGGTTTTGCTTGATATCGTCTTGTCCTACGAATTCAGAGAGTGATTGTGGGCGCAGTCCAACCTCAAAATCCCGTTCTTCCTGCGGGGCTTCTGGTGTCACCATTCGCTTTGGTTCTTCGTTTGTATCACGCTCAATCATAGTAAGGGTTTAATCTTCTCCTTTGAGTTCATTGTACACTTGTGGAGCAAATTCTTTGAGGGCTTTATCCCATTTGAGGATTTGAGCGCGTTCTTCTTGCTCGTGTTCTTTTGAGAATTTTATTGCAAATACTGTTGGTTCTCCGGTTTCTTCTTCAGAAGAGAGTGTTGTTTCGTTTACAAAAGCATCGATTGCTGTTTGCGGGAATCCCATGAGTCTTCCATATTCAAGATAGTCTTTGCTTGAATCGATTGCAGCAAGCGCTTTTACATCTTGTGATTTGGCTGCGAGAGCAAATTGTGTCCATCCTTCTTTTTTTGCATCTGTTTTTTCAAAAGGAATCCCTGCTTGTTTGAGAGCTTGTTCGATCTTTTCTGGTGGATCGTTCCATGGAGCTAGATCGAGTTCTGTCGCTGGTTTGAGTCCAAGGATAATAAGAATCATCTCAGCTTTGGGGTATGCACCGATATCTAAATCGATTATGTGAGCAATGCGCTCTTTTGCGATTTCGGGTGATTGTTCATGTTCTTGCATAGTGAGTTCATTATGGCGTAGGTGGCTAGGGGGTGCAACTTAATGCAAAACACACCCAAGAAAAGGTGTGTTTTGTTACCGAGTCAACCTCGGTGGTGGGCGAGACGGGACTTGAACCCGTATCCGGTTTCCCGGACGGCATTTTAAGTGCCGCGTGTATACCTGTTCCACCACTCGCCCTTAGTTTCGTTTTTTGTTTCTCCCACGATGTGTGGGTTTTAAACTGTGACAATTTGGACAGAGGATTCTAAGGTTTTTTAAACGATTATCCTTCCTGTCCCCATTGATGTGATCAAGCTCAAGAGGGATTCTGCCATCATTTGATTGTTTTGCCCAGCCACACTCCTCACAATACTGTTTTTTTATACTGTCTTGAAATAATCTTTTTTTCAATTTAAAGCTTTGGTAGTTGCTGTTGCGTGTCAGTATTTCGTTTAGGTCTTTTTTTGGTTGGCATGTCACAGACAAGCCTTTTGACCACCCTTTTCCTTTGAAGTGTTTTGTGTCGATTTTGTTTTCATTCAAATAACGTTTTACTTGATCGTAATTTCCACCTGCTGGTACAAGACCGAGTTTCTGTATGGTCTGTCGAATGCTGGTTGATTCCTGGGCAGCTTTTCGCAAATCTTCAATTGTCCATTTTCTTGGTTTCATATGGTAAAGGCAGTTATATTTTACCATGTAGACCTTTACCATTCCAGCACTCGCCCTCGCGGGCAAGGATAACAAAGAAAGGGTTTGTTTTCAAGGGTTTGTTGACCTGTGGGAAAACCAGTGTTAACGTCGCAGGTAACCAAGAAAGGGAGGAACGCATGTTCGAGAACGCAAGGTTGATTGCTCTTCTGTCGGTTAGTAAAGGACCTCAGCAGGAAAGATCTCACGAGCCCCAGGTCGAGGATTTCGATCTAAGCAGCACGGATGCTGTGTTCGTGTTTGACGCTGAGGATATGGTGAAGATTCCGTTCGAGGAGTTTCCTGAGGAGGTTCAGGAGGCTGCCCAAGCTCATCAGAAGGGGGTCCAAGAGGCTGTGAGGAAGGCACGAATCGAAAGGGATTCTTTCGCGAGTCTTTCTGTCACGGCTTCACCCGTCTTCTTTCCCGAGATTAAGACGATTAGCGTGCATGTGGTGAGTCCTGAGGGAGAGGAGGGGCCTACGAGCAAGTATCGTTTGTTCATCTCTTTCCTGGTGGGATGGGATTCGTACAGGACGCCGCATGACGCCGGGACCAACTATCACTATTTGCTCGCTGAGGTTGTGGTGGATGTGCCGGTGGCACTCAAGCTGGTCCAGCACTTGATGTATGTTCGCGTGCTTGCGCATCTCAAGATCGATGAGAGGGGTGTGAGTCGGCGTAGAAGCATGCTCGAGCAGGAGAATGGGTGCGATTACAGTGCGCTCAGGCTCAAGCGAGCAGAGCTTCTTCGCGAGCATGGGCTCGATGATGAATCGATCAAGCGCAGGCGAGCAGAGCTGCTTCGGGAGCACAGCCTGACGGACGAGCAGAACCAGACGGCGATGGGGGTTATCTACGACTGTCATGGTCTGGATGACGAGCATGTTGCTGGTCAGCGCGAGCGTGTGAGAGAGCTGCTCGTGGAGCGGTTCATCAACGTGACTTCGGGGCCGGATCAGGTCAAGACCCTGATCGAGGTGGCTGCCACGATCCGTGAGGAGGACACGAAACCGCAGGGGTAACCCGCGGTTTTTCAAATAGCTATTTTGTTCTCGATGCTTTGCGTTTGGCTTTCATTTTGACCATTGTTTCTTTTGGAACTCGCTCGGTTGCGTAGGAGAATGCAGTTGCTGGGAGATCGAGAAGGTGTTTGTTTATGAATGTGAGTGCGCGCTCAGGATCGAGTTTGTATGCTTCGCGCAGTTGCCAGCCCACACCTTTTTGTACGTAGGGATCGTCATGTTTGATGAGGGGCTTGATGAGTTCGAAGACGAGTTTGAGTGGTGGGGCTTTGCGGTTCTTGCTGGCGTAGTAGATGGTGCTGACGATTGAGCAGCGTTGTAGCCATGGGTTTTTGGATTTGTTCCATTTGCGCAAAGTTGGCTCGATGAGTTTTGGATAACGCTCGAGCAGAATCGAGTAGAGACAGCAGAGGGCGTCAGCGTGTTCCCAGTTTTCAACGCGATCCACCCAGGTTTTGAGCGTCTTCCAGGTTTGTTTGTCAAGGTCTTTGAGGTGACGGCGGTAGTAAAAGAGGGGGAAGTACATCGGTTCGTGGTACTTGGAGTTTTTCCAGATGTGGTCCCAGGTGGCGAGTACTTCCTCTTTTGAGAGTTTGTAGAAGGAGAATCCTTTGTGATCGAGCTTGTGCATGAGAGGGAGGCGGTGGCCTAGGACGCGGAGGTTGGTGCATTTGGATCGAAACGCAACGTAGTCAGGATCATCTGTTACGGTTTTTTTGAGAGCGTTTTCGACTTCGAGGAGGTGTCTGTTCATACGAGTTGATTGTAGCATGTGTTGTGTCTCTGTATACTGAGGTTGGTAGCAAAATAACTATGAATTTATGTCAGCAGCTTTTGAAAGTTCAAGAAACCTTAAGGAAAGTCCAAGTATTGATCGGCCAAAAGGATATGATGAACATTTTGGTGATAAGCGAAAAGTGAGCGAGTCGATTCCTGAAGATATGAGCGCGGAGCAGTATCGAGATAAGTTGGTCTCAGACACGGGGAGTGCTCAGGTTGGGGTTGAGGCTACGCTTAATGTTCTTCATGAGTATGTTGATGAGAATATGAGTTTGGAGCAAGCAGCAAGTGCAGCTAAGGAAGGAACGCTTGTTGCTATGGTTGGTGATGAGGAGAATAGTGCATCCATTCTTCTGTCTCTTGCTGAAAAACTTAGCTCTGCCACAAGGATGGTATTAGATGCAAAAAAGCAGCTTGGTTCTGCAGATGAGACTCTTGTTGCGTCTTTGATGCTTGAGCAGGAGCAGGAATTGGGATCGAGTGAGTTGCGTGAGAAGCGACAGGAAAAACAAACAGAGCTTAAAGAGCGAGCTGAAACAGCTTCAAGCCAGCTTGAGCAGGTAAAGAAGTATGTTGATCAGCAGCTTGCGCTTGAAAGAGATGAGAATATTGAGGTTGCAAGGAAGGCGGCTCATGACCGGGCGAATAAGCAGGCAGAAGAAGCGGGTTTTTAGAAAAACAATGATTTAAAAATCTCAGAGAAATCTGAGATTTTTTTGTTGAGTTTGAGTTGTTATTTTACGTTGTTCCAGAAGAATTCGAATAAGAACTTCATGGTTTTTGTGATTTCTTTTGATTGGATAATGACGCCGAACAACTCATTTTCTTTAAATGAGATGAATGCAGTTTTGTCTCCGTAGATGGCGACTTCAATTGAGAATGGGTAGAGGTTTTTGTCGATTGTCTTAATTTCTCGAAAGGCATCTTTATCTGATTTCTTTCGTTTGATTGATGCTTTGGTGTTTGGTGAGATTACACGCGCAAAGATTTTGTGTTTCTTTCTAGCGGGTATAAATACATCATCGAAATATTGGGCGAACTCTTCTTTGGCTTCTGAGAATGCGACAAACGAAGACATTTCTTTTTTGTCCTGGATGACGTCTTCGTAGATTGAGAAGAGACCTTCAGTCCCCTCGAACATTTGGATGGTAGGTCGACTCTTTGCAGTTTTCGACAGGGCTTTTAGCTCGGGCAGCACCTCTTCAAGGAGTGCTGTCTTTTTTTCGAGGAGTTTTTTGATCTGACCCGGCTCTGTGGCAACAAAGAGTTTCTTTTTTCCCTCAACGGCCAATGACACAAGCTTCTGAGCTTTTAAGGACTTCATGATCTCGTAAACCGTTGTTCGTTTTATCTGTGCTCTGTCAGCAATAACAGTAATAGGGGACGGTCCAAGCTCAAGATTGGCTAAATAGACTTTAGCCTCCTTTTTATTGAGTCCGATCTGTTCTAAATATTCATGGAGTAACATATTTTGTCGACAATTTCGTCAAATTCATAATATCTCAAAAATGAGCAAGTGTCAATAGTGGCTAATTTTAGTCAAAAAGTGTAAACAATGTGTTTAAAAATAGTGACCAAGAAAACGTCGGGAATCTTGACAAAAGTTTAAAATTGTGATAAAGTGTTCATAGAAACTGACAACAACACACAGATCTGGAGGATCTCATGCAACGTCTCATCGCCATCCTGTTCGTTCTCGGTTCCCTGTTCGTTTCCACCTCCGCCCATGCGGAGATCGGTTCCCAGATGATCGTTTCGGCTCGCGGAAACGCCGTAGTCAGCGAGAAGTTGACTATTGGTGTCCACGGGGCGGTCTTCATTGCTCCCCAGATGAAGCCGATCGGTTTCCTGTACGCTGGCCCCGGTTTCCAGATCACCGACTGGTGGTGGACGAGTCCTCGGGTCGGTATGACCTACAACTGGTTCGCGAATGCTCCGGCGCCGATCGTCTCGAGTTGGAACCTGTTCTCGGCTGGAGACTTCAGTGTCTTCACTGAAACTGAGGTGTACCTCTCTGCCCAACAGGTCGACTTCTACGGCTTGTACATGGTCGACTACTCGATCGGTGACTTGAGCCTGGGTCTGCAGGGCGAGCAGGTCAATCTGGGCATCAAGGCTGGTCCCCACATGGGTTTGGCAATCGGCAAGTACCTGTCCGTCAACACCCAGTACTACTGGGACTTCTCGGATGGGCACACTCTCCGTCTGGTTCTGAGCGCCAAGCTCAACTAACTTTCAACCCACGAGCCGCCTACCCTTTCTTGGGTGGGTGGCTTTTCTTTAAACTAAAAACTCCAAACGAGTTGGAGTTTTTGGTGGAGCGGTAAACCAGATTCGAACTGGCGACCTCTTCCTTGGCAAGGAAGCGTTCTAGCCAACTGAACTACTACCGCAGTAGAACACCATTCTATATGATGTGTGGCCACAAAAGTCTAGTTGCGGGACCAGGACTCAAACCTGGAACCTTTGGGTTATGGGCCCAACGAGCTGCCAAATTGCTCTATCCCGCGATATTGTAAATACATTTAAATAACACTGGATAATTGAGTTTTGACCCAACGTCCCGACTAAGTCGGGACTATCCCGCGATATTTGGATTTTGTTGCTACAGTATATATCTTAACCTATAAAAAGTCAAGTTTGACCGTGAGCGGGCAAGGGGAATCGAACCCCTGTCACCAGTTTGGAAAACTGGGATAATAACCATTATATGATGCCCGCATTATTTAAGTACCTATTGTATGTAACAGGCATTATTTTACTAGAAAAGTTATAAAATGTCAATATCACTTCTTTTTCTTTACCAATTTATTATCATCCACAATCAAAACTATAAGCATTATAAATGTAGCAATAACAGCCTGTATATACCAACCCACCCCTATGGCCATACCAATCGCTGCTACTGCCCAAAGACCTGCCGCTGTTGTTACACCCTCAATAGCACCTCCATCTTTATGAATAATTACACCCGCACCAATAAAACCAATACCCGTTAAAATCTGAGCAGCTATTCTAGCAGGATCCCCATCGCCAAAACCTGTTAAAGATAACATAGTAAACAAAGCTGAACCAGCAGTTACCAAACCGTATGTTCTGGGACCCGCAGACTTGCCAATTTTTTCTCTCTGCCAACCCAAAATTCCACCCAAAAATACTGCTAATAAAATTTGTCCTGTAAAATATAAATATTCCATATTTAATAATTAATATAAATAATACTATATATAACATTATAACAAAAAATCGCCTTAAAGGCGATTTTGTCGGAGTGAAAGGACTTGAACCTTCGGCCTCATCGTCCCAAACGACGCGCTCTAGCCAACTGAGCTACACTCCGCTCTAATGTGTTTTGTGCCGAGGGAGAGATTTGAACTCTCGACACGAGGATTTTCAGTCCACTGCTCTACCCCTGAGCTACCTCGGCGACTTGTGGACCTGAGGAGATTCGAACTCCTGACCCCCGCGTTGCAAACGCGGTGCTCTAGCCAGCTGAGCTACAGGCCCTTTTTGGACGCTATAATTATAATGGAACTGCTTAAAAAAGTCAAGTATCCATCCCCAGATATATTAAAAAATAGAAGAATACCTTGTCACTCTTCTATTTTCCAAAAAAATCTTTTTATCTATCGTATGTATCAGCGGTAAATCTAAGTTTCATCTCACTCTTTTGTTCTCTCTTCAAATTCTTAAATGTCCTTCTGGTCCAAGCGTGATTTCTGAGTACCTCTGTAATCCACTGGCCACCCAAAAGATGAGGCATCATAATATAATCAGCTCCGGCCTCATACAAATCATCAAGATGAATATTGTGATAAAGATTAGCAACAATAATTGGTTTTTGACTTAGCTTTCTTACATGTCTTATCATTACTTTTTGATCATCTGCCTCTGGAATTGTTGAGATAATTACTTTTGCTTTTTCCAAAGGTAAATCATCCAAAAATTCTATATCAGCTGCATCACCAAAATATGCTGGGATACCACGATGTTTCAATTTTTGAACTGCTTCTGGATTATAATCTATCACAGCGTATTTAATCTTCATTTCAGACAAAGCCTCACACACCTTCCAACCAATTCTGTGATAACCAAACACCCAAACATCATAATCTTTTACCTTGTCCTCTTCTTTTCTAATATTATCTTTACCGAGCTTGTTAAGTAGTGGTAATAATTTTTGATAAATTTGTTCGTTGTAAGTAATAAAATAAGATGAAACCACAATTGTCATAAGTGCTGTCAACGTAAGAATAGCAAGCTCCACACCTTTCACATAACCAAGTTCTTGGGCAGTAAAAATTAAAATAAAACCAAATTCAGAAACTTGGGCCGCGGTAATACCCGCCAAAATTGCACTACGGCGAGTATACTTTACACGACGCATAGCAAAATAAAGAATGAGAGGATCAATAATCAAAACAAATATTGATAAAACAATGGCGGGTTTAATTGCTTGGGATACTTCTGCCAACTGCAACTCACTTCCCAAAACAATAAAAAACAGAACTATAAAAAAATCTCGCAAGGGTTTTATACGACTACTAATTTCTGGTTGATACGGAGAGGCACCAAGAGATATACCTGCAATGATAGCTCCAATTTCTATACTAAACCCAGCCCAATAAACTGCACTGGCCACACCAAAACACCAAGCAATTGTAAAAATAAATAACAATTCTCCGCTTTGTGCCACTTTATCCATAATCTTTGGCAAAAGAAACCTAGCCATGAGATACACCACCAAAGCCAAAAGTGCCGCTTTACCAGCTGTAATGAAGATACTGTTATACCAAACACCTGTATCAATTGCAGAGGTGTTTAAAAAAATCATAATAAGAACCGCAATCACATCTTGGACAAGTAAAATACCAACTACATATCTACCATATACGCTTTCCAAATCTTTTTTATCTGCCAAAAGTTTTATAACTATAATTGTAGAAGAGAATGTAATGGCAATAGCAACAAATAAAGCAGATGTAAAATGAAAACCCATCCAAGTCATAAGACCAAAACCCAAAACAGAAGTTACAAGAAATTGTAACAATCCACCCCCCACCACGGCTTTACCCATTTTCTTTATGTACTCGAAATTTAAACTAAGACCAACAACAAACAGAAGTAATACTATTC